>Ga0209489_102321_pt1 | contig 38840 bp, 15 predicted proteins | sample SiratrowhiteBW_FD_187527 | JGI IMG/M metagenome (GOLD analysis project Ga0209489, IMG submission 187527) | Root nodule microbial communities of legume samples collected from California, USA - Siratro white BW (SPAdes) (version 2) | ecosystem: Host-associated > Plants > Roots > Nodule | place...
TATATATTAGCTGAACTTGTTTTCAGAGTTACTAGAATATTTAAAATAATTGCTTATGAGCATAATACTCAACCGCTCTCACAAGTTTTATTCGTATTTGTTTTTTATTCTTATAGGATCTAGAAAGTTATAATAAATATTTCTTGATATATCAACTTTAATAATTTCTTTTCCATTTCTGATCTTCAATAATTAATACGGACGGTGGAGATACTGCAAAAGACACTTTGATGTTAAAGTCAGTTTTTAGATATCAGAAATTATAGTTTACTATATCAGAAAGACGTCTTATGTTTCATTGTTATTTATAGTGATGCTAAATTCTAACATATTATTTTTTATTACAAATAATATACCAAATCATTTCTAGTTATCCTTTCTCAAATTCTCCATTTGTTTAAGAACACAAGTATTCTTTATAATCACTTCTGGATATAATCACAAAAAGAAAAAGAGGATTGCTCTACAAAAAATGATAACAAAAGGTTTCTTCACAATTGGGTGACTTTATACAAGGAGGAGTACAAAAGTTTAGCACATTTCCACTAAGAATGGATTACACACAAAGCTTCTAAGTAAGAATTGAATACAATATATATGCTTGTATTTGTTGATAATGAATGTTTGAAAGTTTTTTCTTTTATATAGATATTCAAAAATATGATTGTTGTTTATCTATTCTTCATAAATAATATCTATTTATGTTTGAATACATGATCATTTAAATCTTTTAACATGTAAGTTTTGTAACATCCCATACCTATTGCATGAAAAATATATAATAAACCTAAATATAAATACCTATACATTCACCAAAGTAGTATTTCAAAATATACTTCTCCAGATAAGATTTAATAAAAATATCTTCATATAATCATAAAATAAAATAAAATAAAACTTCTGAGGAGTAACACCACCTGCATAAAATAAAAAAAATATCTCAAATTTAAAAACAAAACAAACACCACACAAAAAAAGAAGAGTAAGCTAGACAGTTTAAAAATATATATTCATAAATTAAATTTTCGTCTCTATCAAATTACAAAAAATCAAGCTTGAATAATTCATCTCATACATCACATTACCCTTATCATATCTCTATAATAGTTCATGTCATACATACACTGACTCATATATAAAGACACTTAACACTACTTCCGAAATACTCGTGCATTGAATTAGACTCAAAGGTTTGCACGTGTCATACCACTATTCCATTTGTTCTATTCAATTTCTATTTCAAACCTTAGATACAGTTTCCATATGTATAGGGTTCATCTATATGCCTTATTTTAATCAGCTCATATTTCAATGTACCAAGAGTCAGGGTACCTCTTTATTGATCAAATCCTCAAACAATGCACATTCTAACAATCTTAATATGGGTATCTCTATTCTTGAAGATACTATGTATTGATCACAATTTCATATCATTCATAAACATTGGTACTACATCATACCATACATAAACATTCATTCAATTTAATTCAAATTCATCCAATATACTTAATAAAACAAGTAATTACAATATCTGTTAAAAACATTCAAACTAACTTCCCTTACCTGTATAAAGTAGAGACAATTAAAGGAGTTACAAAAACCTAAAATCACAGGCAACCTAACCTGCACCAAGACCTTTTGATCAATTATCATAATACACTATTAGGACGGACTAACAAAGACTCATTGTGATGTCTCAGAGGATACAAGCAAAATACCCTTACCAAGAATGGAATTGACCTAAAACTGACTTTGAGAAAGATGAGCAGAAAATGATCGTACTCTGTTCAAGAATCTGTTCGGACACTCTTACTCTACTCAATGCCAAAAATCTACTGGTGACCTCCAATTGTTAGTCTGATAATGAAAAAAAAAAGTTTTGGAAAGAATGTAGAGAAGAAGGGAAGAATAGCTTCTTAAATAAAGAGTTGGTAGTTTTTATAAAGAATGAAACTGAATATCCACTACAAGAAAAAAAAAACTATTTAGAGACCAATTTTTAGCTACCAAATAAAATGGTTGCTAATTGTAACTAAAATACTCACCAAATTATATTTTAGTTGCTAAATAACTACAAAGTAAAAAATAATGATTGAATTTAGTGACCAATTAAGTCAATATAATATTAGCTACCAAGATTTTAGTGACTTATATAAGTCACTAATCTTGGTAGCTAATGTTAGATACAATTATCTTGACTTAATTGGTCACTAGATTTAATCATTATTTTTATTTTATATTTATTTAGCAACCAAAATTTAATTTGGTAATTATTTTGGTCATAATTAGCAATTAAAATTGGTTTCTAAACTTTTTTCTTATAGTGATCTGATTTTCTATTTATTTAAACTTTTATTTATAGGCTTGATATTGTTGTTGGTTGATCAATGTCCATAGGTAGAACGTTGTAATTCCTTGGCAAATTTTCCAAACTAGTGTAATTTTTTTTTTAAAATTCCCAAAATGGTGTATTTTTTATTTTATTTCCGGATATGGGTAAACTGTGCAGAGATTGCACGATATCATTGTGAATAAAATCGTTCTATTATTGCACAATTTAATTTAAGATATATGAAATCGTGAGAAGATAACACAATTTATTTAAAGGAATGAAATTGTGAAATAAATGTACGATTTTAATTAACTAATTAATTGATTAATTGAAATGGGTAGGCTACTGCAGAGTTTAGGGTGATTAATTCTCCTACCTTTCCTCTCCTATTTTTCCATGTTGTGTTGGGTTATGCATATAAAATTAAATTAGAATTAATGCATAATGATAAAACCCTTTTGAAAATTTTGATGAAAATGAAGATGTAGTCATTGAAGTTAATTAATTGTCATTTAAGTAATTAAAATAAATGTTAAATTAATTTGAATGGAAGAATATGAAGATTTTTCATGTACTTTAAGGTAATTTATACATAGTCTACTTTTAAAAAAATAGGTTGTCATTATATCATTCAATGTTTACTATTTTTTTTTAAAAAATTACAGCAATGGTTATTTTTATAAAAAAAATAATCTGACTAGAAATAGTTTTAAGAAGAAAAAAATATAAATAAGTTTGGGAATGTTTATAAAAGAAAAGAAAAAAGCGGGAGTACTTTGAGAATTTTTATAAAATTACAACAATGGTTATAATTATAAAAGAAAATAAAGCATGAGTAGTTTTAAAAAAGAAAAAAAAAATATAAATAAGTTTAAGAATTTTTATAAAAAAAAAAAGTCCAAGTAAGTACTTTTGAAAAGGAAAAAAATGTAAATAAATTTTAAAAACTAATAAATTTAAATAATTTAAATTTTCTCTATATACAAACCATTCAAATTAAAAGGGGTAACTTTTCTTCATATTCTTCCATTCAAATTAATTTCACATTTATTTTAATTACTTAAATGATAATTAATTAATTTCAATGACTACATTTTCATTTTTTTCATTTTGATCAAAATTTCCAAAAGGGTTTTATCACCATGCATTAATTCTAGTTTAATTTTATATACACAACCCAATAAAACATGGAAAAATAAGAGAGAAAAGGTGGGAGAATTAATTACCCTAAACTCTTGCAGTAGCCTACCGATTTCAATTAATCAATTAATTAGTTAATTAAAATCGTATATTTATTCCACAATTTCATTACTTTAAGTAAATTTTGTTATCTTCTCACAATTTCATATATCTTGAATTAAATCGTACAATAATGGAACGATTTATTCACAATGATATTGTGCAATCTCTGCACAATTTACCCATATCCGGAAATAAAATAAAAAATACACCATTTTGGGAATTTAAAAAAAAAATTACACTAGTTTGGAAAATTTGCCTAATTCCTTATTGCATCTTGAGGTTGTAAATATAGAATGTTTAAAAATATTTGATAAAATATATATCATTAATTGCATTAAAAAAATACTTTGGTTTACGTTTCTTGATTTATTCTAACATCTAATAATTTTTCAAAAAGATTTTTCTAATGTTGTTAAAACAACATATTTCTTTATTAAAAATCATGGGGCTTTGTACGTTGTTTAAACAATTTATTCTAATATTCATATATATGTTGTATTTAAATAGAAAAAATAGTCGTAATTCAACTTTAATCACTTGTTTGTTGTAGTTAATTATTCATGTAACTCATGAATTGTCTAAAAAAAAGCATATAGAAGATTCTGGTTATAAAAACACATGTTAGAAGAAATCAAATTATATATTATCATAAAAACTTTTCACTTAAAAATAGTCTAATATATCTAGTTAAGTATTAGATTTTTTAAGTCTTAACAAAAGATCGAGTGGATCGTGTTTTTACGTCTTCTCTTAATTACAAGTAGCAAATGAGTGTAAGAAATCCTACTATACCTATATACCTATAAAACAAACAGTATTATAGTGATGTAGGGAGTACTTGTTGAGTGAAACTTTTTCTTGAACCGAAATACTAACTTCTGCATTGACAATGTTTTGCTTTCACATGGCTATTTTTTTCACATTATAATGTGAAAATTTAAGTATACAGATAAAAAAAGAAGTACACAGTTTCTTGTGATATAATGAAAAGTTCATATTCAACCATAATTATTTATAAGATTTTGACAACTATTTGATAACTCAATTTTAAGGACAGTCGATAATTATGAAATTTATAAAAATAAAAGAAATAAAATAATAATTGTGAAGTGAGTACAAATATTTATTAAATATTAAAATATCATTGCAGTTTGCAAAAATTAAAGCAGAGAAGTGTTGAACAATCTTCTATACATAAACGAGTCCTTCCTGGTGGGCTGACCAAGAGAGCCCAATCGATCTTGAATTTTATTTTCCTGCTAGATAATGTCTAAGTTTTATTAAATTAATGTTTTGGAACTTCAACAACCAAAGTGTCCAATTGGTGGTTATCGTTCATCAACCTCGTCTTATTAACAACTTCGTGGGAGTTATTTACGTGTGTTTTTGACGAATTTGATGCTACCAAAAGAGTTGAAGGGATATTTATGTACGCTATTTATTGAGAAAGTGACCTAAAAGCGGCATTTCCTGAACCAAATCCATAAGGTGCAGCGGTTACAACTTACAACATGGTTCGAAATTAGAATCTGCAAGACAAGAGACACAAAAAAGAATCACAAAACAAGCCTTTCTCTGCAGATATTCACATATCCCATGACACCTAAACTACGTGTATAACAAGTTATAAACTATCTCGTGTAAGTTTAAAACTCAACACTATCTACAAAACCAGAAAAAACTCTGGTTTTAACAGCAAACCAGAATAAACTAAATCATAGAATTGGTGGTGGCGGAGTCTCCCAAATATCAAACACATTGTCCTCACTATGAAGCGCGAAAAGCCTGTCTCCTCCGATGGAAAAGTCACATATTGAACCGCCGTAGCTTCGTCTGAGTCTGGAGGTCAAAACCCATTCAGGGCCACAGAACACCGAAATGCAATCATTCATGGAGGAAAAAAGCTGCCCCCCATGCAGTGCCAGTTTCGGATAACACGGTTCCTCCGGCATCTTCCCCTTCATCAACCTACTTCTCGAGCTCCACCTAATGCTCGTCGCACCCGAACTTCTCAAATCCATGAACCCCAAATCCTCAAACTCATTCACCACACAAATCGACCTATTGTCCTCCATGGCAATAGCATCCCTCACCCGTTTCTCATCCGCCGCAAAAGCAGCCCCCATATCCGACCAACACCACACCATCTTCTTCTCCCTGAAATCCAAAACACTGATGTAACAGTTGTCCTTCCTCGGAAACATCGTAGCCACCAACAAACAGTTACTCCCCTCCAACCACTGAACCTTATCAGCATCCCCAAGAGACCACCCAAAAGGCTCGTAGAAAAAATCAATCTGCTTCCCTGTAACCTCGTCCCAAACCCCTACCCCATACTCATTACTCCTCCCTTTACAGCTACAAAATATCTTGTAATCCGAACTGAAGCTCAAAGCCCCAGCGGTGTAACTCTTCACCTGATTTTCATGGCAAACCTGAAACTTGTGCCTTAGCTCCCCACTGTGTGAACTGAACAGCCCCATCCCACCATCACCCCTCCCGAGGCGTTCGCTCACTCCGACAACAACGTTGTCCGAGTCAACCCACCCGACATCGTTGACCCTCTGGTAGTCGAGGTTCAGAGGAGGGTGTTCTTCCAACATCCAATCATACACATGAACCATGCTGCCATGCGCCACGCAGCAGCCTCCAGCAGGGCCTGCGCGAATGGCTGTTCCGTCGCCCGGGGCCTGGCCCTGCAGAGACCGCGACAACCTTAACCTGTTGCCGTCGAATGGGCCCCACTTGGCGGCGCGCACGTGGTCCAAGAGGCCGTAGTAGAGGGCCTCCCTGTAGAGGAGCTTCTCCGGGATGTTGGGTGGGATATGGAGCTCCCCGGTTCGGAGCAGATCGAGGAGAATCCCGAAGCAATCCGGGTTGCGATCCAGGAATCTCTCGCCGTCGTTGTTTGATGATTGTAGCAGGTTCCAATCGTCGTCGAACATGGCTCCGAACATCGAATTGCGCCCTGCATTGGCCAGGGTCGTTGCGGTTGTTTCCATCACCCTGCCACCTACGTTGAATTTCAGACTATCTTTCTGACCCCCCATGACTCGATTCCTCCCAAGAATGTGGCTTTCGAGAAACCCAGATGGAGAGGGAGACGGGTGTTCAATTCAACGCCTCTGGGGGGTTGAATTGAATGGAATAGAATGGGATGATGGATGAACAGATAAAAGCAGAGAATGGGCGGGAATAAATAGAAATGATTTTGTTGAAGAGAGAAGAGTGAATGATTGAGGTTGAAGAATTGGAATTGAAGCAAAGGGTGTGTGTGTGTGATAGGATCAGAGGACAGAGATTAAGCAACCGGAAAATGGTGAGATTGTGAGAAAACTATACATGGATTGTATTGTATTGTGAGAGAAGACGGCTTTTAAAAAAGGGTTTTTTGAAAGTGTGTGTGGGATTTGGTGAAGGAATCAAGATGGGTGGAGCGGTTGGAATTCAAAACCGAATTGACTCACTTTCATCTCCCTGTCTAAGTCAATCTGTTTTTGTTCTCTCTGTTTTCTTGCTTTTCTTTTACTCTTTTTCCCTTTGTCCATTTTATTCCTTTGGCTGTGGGACAATGTTTACATAGATAAGGATGGAATGTAAAGGAAGTTTATTGACTTTTTTAAATCAGAAATGGATGAAGGGAATTCACCAATCAAATTACTTTAAGTTAAAAGATTTAGAAGATACTAGATAAAAAAGTTGTCATTTAGAAAGCAATTGATGAGAAAAACACTAGTGTAACCCAAGACTATTTTTTCATGCAAACATTAGATTGTCTCACATAAAATGTTTGGAGAAAAATTAATAAAGTAATAGTTTGATTCGTCCTTTTAACATTTGGATTAAGGTTAGAGTTATCTCATTCTAAAACTAACACCCTCAATTATTATCTATTGTCTTTTTTCACTACAAATAAAATAAAATAAAAGTTTCCTTACAGTATGAAAACCTTGAAGGAAATTTCTTAAAGATGGGGTATTGTCTAAAGCAAGCTTCGAAGACAAAGAAGATCAAAACATGATGTTAAGCTTGATGCTTGGTTTCTTGGCTAGTATCTTGGTGTATGGTAAAAGTATGTCTGAATTGAGGTATAAGAGGCTATTTCAAGGTGTGTATTATCTTGCAATGTTCTTTGACGATTTAGGACAGATTTTGATGAGTTTCTTAGAGAGAAATTTAACAAGAATTAGCAAAAGCTATATTTGTGGGGTTTCCTAGTTCTTGGTAATCTTTGGTTGGAATTTTGGTGCTGTATGGCTATGTCTTGGGAGGCTAAGGATGGATTGACATGAATTATGGGAAGTTATTGGATGATTCCAAGAATGAAAATTGGGCTTGTTGCTTTCTTGAAATGTTTTTTCATGGATTTTGATATTAATGTGAATAGGTGAATTGGTGGCGAAAAGTATATGTTGTATTTTGGTGGTTCTTGATAAGCTTTGAGAACTGAAAAAAGATAAGAGATGGAAGCTTAATAAGAACACTATGTAGATACAAGAAATGGAATGAAAAAAAGACAATGAAAGATAGTGCATATGGAAAAAAGTAAATGACACAGGGATAAGATAGAGTGATGGTTACCTTACTACATGTGCACAATACTTAGGTTGGCTATTACCCTTGAAAGGCCACAATGATACACTTTTTTATGCTCCAAGAAAGAAAATAGAAGTTGAGATCACATAGGAATATTTAACTAAGCAAACAAAATACTCATAAAAAGAAGCACAATAAGACTTTCAAATCTCTTAAATAGATTTCTACTTCAAAGATGATTTGTACATGAATGGGGAGACTCCTTTTATAGATGAACGAGTCACACCAAACTTATCTTAAAAGAAGGTTATGACTCATTCTTACATATAGACGCCTGGAGTTACTTATTCTAACCTATGATAACCTATTCTAACATCCAAACAAAGTCTATATTTCATGTACAAATGAGAGTACTTATTCATTTCACATTTTTATCTTTTTTAAGAGCTCTAAGAGTTTTTTTGACTTGTTGAAGCTTCTGCTAACTCTTTATCCTTTCTTCTTGTTGAAATCCATTTAAAAGTCTATTGGATTATTTGAACTCTTCTCTCCCTTTATTTGGTTTTAATAATGTTTCTTATAGCTATTTGTTCTTGTGTTAGGTATTTTTTGATCCATGATGTCATCAATTTACTTCAAAGGGTGAATGACATACAATGTTTCTCACTCCTATCAAGACATCGAGGGTGTCCCACATTTTTTGATATATTTGAATGTGTGGTATTCTTTTTTGGATATAACAAACATGAGAATGCTTTTAGCTAATGCATTCATCTAACACCTATGCCTTTATTATTTTGTCCAAACACTCCAAGGTGGCTTTTGTTCAGCATCTAATGCGATGTAGTTCCTATTCTCCAAGATGTGTTACATGTGCTTATGACATGACTCAATGAATGCTAATATTCTTTGCTTCTAGTAGTTATATTTTACTCTTTTGAACATAGGAGGTATGTTGATTTTATGCCCTTCGAACTCCATTAGTCTTGTTTGAATATGGTCTCTTGTTTTATCTAAAACTAACTTTGAGATATTAGCTTTGATACTAACTAAAAGCACATGTAGACTCTAGAAGGGAGGTTAATAGAGAATAAAAAAATATTTCATGTAAACACTTATCTCTAGTATAGATTATTTAAAGAAAGAATAACACAAGAAATTTAAATTAGTTCACCCTTAATACTGTCTAATATAATAGAAAAATGATAACACAAGAAATTTAAATCAATTCGTCCTTAATACTTAGATTATGCCTGATTAACAAATCATTAACTGATTCTACTAATCAATTACTTATTATAAGTGAGTATACAAGACTTGTATGACTATTTTATCTTAATCTCCCCTTAAGATTAAAATCTTGAGTATTATTTATTGTTATTTCTAAATACAAACAACCCAAAGATTGAATCCTACAAAAATAACTCCTAACAAAATATACTTACAAAGATATTTATTTTGTAATATAAATAATATACATTATTTCTCTCTCCCATTAATAAAAAAAACTAATATTCTTTGTAAGCCTTTTTAGAAAAATTGTAGTTATACATGTGTTAATAATTATTGCTTTATGTTCATTATGTATTTATAGTCACTTACAATATGTATTGTTGTAAAGCAAATTTCTTATCAATGATATTTTGTAACTTTATATTATACATTTACAATATAGGAAATGACAAGACGGAGACGTAAATTCAATTGAATTTAAATTTATCACAGTAACCTAAACTAATTTTTCAACATATTCAATAAAATATTGCGTAATAAAACTCAAATTAAATTGAAACATAATAACCAAAGATTGCAAAGTTAAATTCAAAATAAAATTGAATATTAATCAATTAAAAATTGAATAATTAAACTAAAAGATAAAATAAAAAAAATCAGTTAAATATTTCCAAAATAAATTAAAAATAAAATAAAAAATTCAATTAAAATTGATTAATTAAATTCAAAATAAAATCAAAACATATGCAATTACGATTTCAAATTAAAATTGAATAGAATCAAAACAAAATCAATTAAAAATACATAATTAAATTTAAAGTAGAATGAAAATATATTCAATTCAAATAAAATAAATAAATTTAAAATAAAATCTCAATAAAAAAGGTATCGATGTGAGAATTTAATCTATGTGGTAAATTCTTACTATTCAAAAATAATATTTTCAATCATCAACAAATTAACATGAACATGATTAAATATAAAGCTAAAACAAGAATTATTGGATTTCACAAAAACATAAAACAATTTATCATTTATGTCAAATTCGAAAATATGAACGATCGGCTATTTCAAACCGGAAAACATTGGAATTAGTATCTAAATCTAGATTCAAAACATAATTCAGACTTTAGTTCCAAATAAACACACCTCATGATAATGAAAAGCAGAATTTGAATGTAAAAAATAAACAAAAGCAGATGAAGAAATTTTTCAATCAAAATAATGAGAAACTCAAATTTTACAATAATTTTTGGGATTTCAAATTGATTTGGTGCTTAGCCAATATCTTCATTAAAATGTGTGAATACAAATTTTCATAGGAAGGAAAAAAATGAAAGAAAGGAAAGAGTAAAAAGTGAGGAAAAATATTACTTTACTTAGAATATGAAAACTTTAATAATATGGAAAGATGAATATATCATGTTTGTCTCATGTAATCTATCTTCTGTGTCTCATGTCTAAACACCTATTAATAAGACATAATTAATGGACTTAACAAAAGTAATAAAATAAATTAACCCAATTATTCACTAATAACATTAATAACTTTCTAAGACATAATGATAACATAGTTGTAAATTTGTGCCACATGTTTTTGTCTTTAGATGTGCAACCTGGTCAGTTCTTGAAAGAAAAGTTGAAGAAAACCCTCTTAATTTTGTATGGACGTCAAAAATATTCAAATCAGAGTTTAGTAGCTCGAGATATAATTATTATAAGATAAATTATTAAACTAGAAAATAAATATGAAAATTTATTAGAATTAACAATTAAGAGTAATAACTAAAATAAATAATAATAAATCTATTAAGCTATGACACTATTAAAGATTAAATAAGCTTAAAACAATACATAAAAAAATGTATTGTATCATGAACGCTTTATTAGACATATTATATTATGTACTGTTCGTTTGGTTGCTATCAATTCTTTATAAATAAAATATAAGATATATTACAATTCATTCAAATAATATATATATATATATATATATACATATACATATATATATATATATATATATATATATATATATATATATATATATATATATATATATATATATATATAATATTATATTATATTTTAACAGTACATTAAATCAACTATTACTATTACTGATTAATTTTATATAAATAAAAAAGTCAATCAAGTTGATGTATAAAAGGTAATATAATAATGACTATCCTCATGGTTATCAAAACTTTAGCCTATGGATGATTGTGGGAGTCTAAGAATCATTATTTTAATTCTTTATGTATTTTTTTATTTCTCGTGTTTATCTTTCATTTTAATTACGTTACTATTCAAAATCATTTAAGTCTTTTACTTTATCTTAATTGTTTTTATATCAGGATATTTGGATTTATATTGCTAAATCTTTTTAGTTTATACTATACTATTTACAATTATCCAAATTATTTTTATACATTTTACAATTCATGTAATTCTTTTGCATTAGTTTGCTAGATTATCTTAATTTTACATGCATTTCTTTATAATTATGTTCTTCAAACCAGGTTATTATTCTGCGCAATTAGTTTATTTTTTTCAATTAAAGCCTTTTTTCTTTAATTTCAGAAAAGTTTTTATCACAAAAATTAACAAAAGATGGTTAATTTTAATTATAATTTTTTATGAAATTATGATAATTATAAATATAATTTTTAATTTTTTATAATAATAAATTAAGTACTAAACTTAACTGTTTTCTTTTAGTCTATAAAATCTCATAAATACATCATTATTTAAATTAAAAAGTATACAACATTAGTAACAAATATAAAAACAACTTACAATAATATTTTTTTTCTGTTGAGATATTTAATTCATATTTAAAAAAACGGACACATATATGTGTCTTTCCAAATAAAAATAATATAAAACCTTACTATGCACCTACCATGTGAAAGATTTCAATGTATAGAACTTTAAGGATGATTATTTTGATAGTCATTAATTGATTATGCAAAAAGAATTTATGGTATGATATATATATATATATATATATATATATATATATATATATATATATATATATATATATTAACTCTAAAAGAAATCTAGTTGAATTAATTATACTTGCGTTAATTTTTTGTTTTAGTTATTATTATTTCAAAAAAGTTCTACATTTTGTAATGATTTGTAAAAATAAAAAAAAAAAGCAATTTAATCACACTCTTTATAATATATAGCACACATTTCTCCTTCTTTTTTATTCTATAATGTTATTCTATAAATAGTAAACTTAATCTAATTTATGGCATATAATTTATCATAATTATTAATTTTACTTTACGGATAAAAAACCCTGCTATTTTCTCTACATTTTATTTCTTACAAAATTAAAGTTGTTTTTTCAATTTAACAAAGGAAAAAAATAAACCATAAGTATCTGAATAACTAAACAATATTTAGTATTTAAAAAAAACACACCCAAATCTTCTTAAAAGTATCACAATAAAAGTTATAAAATATTTATTATCACATAATGATTCCATGTCTAATGGATTGCAAACATTAGAGTGAAGTAGATTTAACAACTTGATGTTTGTACTTATGATGAACTAAACTAATTTTTTTTTGTTATTTATCATACAAACAATAATTACAAAAATAATTTAGTGTATTTTTAATAATGATCAACTTCTTCATTCTCACTCATGTGACAAAGTCTTTACTATCATAAATTTTGAGACTTTTGATCCATTACATTTATGTTTTTTTTATGTCCATATATACTTGAGTTTTATATTATATAAGTTACAACAAAGTTTTCCATGAGCAATAATCATAACTTCTTTTAACATTTTCCATGTGTCATTCCAAAAGTGGTTTTTGAAACCCACTAATCAAGGGTTTGTAGTGAAAGTAGATTCAAACGAAAATTTGCACATGTCAAACATCTTTTAGAGTAAATATGTACCCAACATATGTTATTGTTTGAACATCGTCAATATCTATAATATTAACAACATTGGTATTTCCCATCTTCACAATACTGAAGTCATTGAGACCTCATATTTTGTGACAATGTCTCTTCGAGGAGTAGTATGAAAACAACCTACAATATCAATTGTACACTCGACTCTATAAGACATATCTCTTTAATGTATGTAATCACCTCTTCCACGACTGTAACTTGTGTCTCTCCCTCATTTTTTACTTGGGAGTTTTCTAAGTCTTAGTCCCTTTGTAACCTTCTACAATCTCTCTTGAGATGACCTTTCATCCTATAATGGTAGCATCTCAATTTTCATCCTTCTACTGACCCGCCCCTTTTATTTGTTGACTTATCTCTGTTTTTGTTTCAACCTCTTCATCTACTTTGATTTTATCTTAGTTGTTTCTCCTACCTTCTATGATAAAGGATTCCTCTTTGTTTATGCTATTGTCCTTTCACCTAACTTCTTCATTAAATAAACATCATTCACCATAGCCAAATGAGTTTTCTACCAAAAATGGAATTGTTGAGAGGGTTAACTATAATATCTCAATTATTAGAAAAAGAATTGAGAAGTAAGAGATCTATCTTGCATTTCATTATTAATATTTAGCTCCACAACAAATATTTGGTTTATGAGATTTTGAAATTTACTTATGTGTTTTGCCATTAACATTCAACTTCTCAATTTTATATTCATCAACTTTCTTATTAGAAGAGCTTCATTATATGTTGTCTTTGATTGATACATATATTCTAACTTCTAAAGAGCATAAACACAAATTTGTCGAGACACATTGATGAAAAACATGAAGATCAATTCATTGTCTAATCAAACCAATTATTTTTCTATTCATCTTCTTTCACGTAGCATCCTTAATACGATCAAAATTTATACATTATACTTTATAGGATGGTAATAGTCTTTACAATAAAGAAGATCCTCCATCCTTGGTTTCTAAAGTATATAGTCCTTAACAGCGAAATTTAATATGACACTAGATGTACTATCCATTATTCATTGTGAAAATAATAATAATAATAATCATAATAATAATAATAATAATAATAATAATAATAATAGAGCCAAATTTAATAAAAATAAGGCAACAAACTATCACATTATTGGCTTTGAGCTTACATGGTAGTTGACATATTATCTTTCACCTGGGTTAACGTGACTTCTTTAAACACTTCATCTTTCTTGACTTCAATGGTAACTCTGATATCACTTCTTGGAAAAATGAAATAATCACATAAATAAAATTGAGAAAAACTATCAATTTTATTACAAATTATGATTGTTAAAAGATACTTGATTTAATAACACTAGCTCTAATACAGAACATACATCTCTCCTTTTTTTTATATAAACTTAAAATAATTTATAGCATATAATTTACAATATTTTACTTTACAATGAAAAAACTTCTACTTTCTTTACTTCCTATTTTTGCAAAACTAAAGGTATAACTTTCTAATTTAACAAAGAAAAAAGAAACCACTTGTGTAACTTAACACAAACTTCATAATTTGATTTTGACATGCATATCCTACATTATTAGATAATTGATGTGATCTGAAATAATTTTTTTCTCAACAATTGTCTCACTAAAAGAAATGGAACTCATAACCTTTGACAATAAAATTAATAAATAGCCTGAGTACAAAGTTTTCAATTTAGGAAAATAGTTACAATCTTGATGATTGAGTCACCTAACCTATCTTACAAAATAATTTATACAATCTACAAGAATATCTCAAGAGGAATTAAATTTGTGAACCTAGTTCTCATACTGACACTTATTCATAAACAAAATGAATAATGTGATAGCTTGAGCATAATACTCTCTTCTAATTAAGAGTCTACCAAACAAAAATTTATTATTTGATTTTGACTTGGCTCTCTTAAGTTACAAAGAGAAACAATTGATGCACAGTAGGAGTAATACACCATGAATAATTAATAATATCTTAAATTTTAAAAGTAAGGCTTAAATAGAAATAAAAATCTTTAAAAATATATGACTTAAAAAATGGAGTAACATTGAAGGTAGCTGCTTCGTATCTCGTTCTTCTTACCAAGTCAACGTCTCTACGCGGGATATAATAGAAAGCGCGTCCTAAGACCTCCAATCTCTAAACTTTGTTCTCTTAATTACAGTATTTGAGATTTTATTAGCAACTTATTCTGCTTACTCTTTTGAATTTTGCAACCAATTGGGTCAATTCGCCATTTATTTATTGACTAGTGGCGTGTCCTTATCATCATTTAGTTTACTCCAATGGCTTCTTCCAACCCAAATGAAAAGGTAGGCGAAATTGCACCATTGAAGGTGACAATGAAGTGCCCATTTTTTTCACTAATAAAAACAATAGACCCCAAAATGAGTTCTGTAATTGACTGATTGAAATGTTAATCAAGGACTCACTCCTCACCATGATAGAGAGATAAACAGATAAGTCTTAACGTCAGCATTGGGTTATGCAGTGAACATGCATGAATTCAATTTTTTTTTTTGTTCTTTGGTGATGATAAGATAACTCATTTTGTGCCACCCAATTGAATAGAAGGGTTGGAAAGTGGATGTCTTTTCTTTTTCAGTGTTTAGGGTTTAAATAAATTACTTGTTTTTTTGTATGGCATGTCCCACATCGGAGAAGCGGGCCGTAGACGGCAATATTTCGTTTCGTACTTTGATTACTTCAAAGAATTCAGTGGACACTTGTAACACCTTTTGAAGTAGTCAATACGTTCCCCTTCCTATTTCAAAAATATTTACTCATTAAATTAGTCCTTAGGTATTAATCAATTCAATTTTTAAAGTTGTAAAGTATCATTTTGACTGTTCAAATTATTATTTTAATGTAATTTTTTTTTTTGGGCTGATACAGCTCTATGTCGATCGATATAATGAAATTTTTGGTTCGTTTTAAAAGTTAAAATAAAAATATGTATTTTGTTATCGTATTAATAAATTAGTTTTGATTTTATATGTAATGATTTGGTATATGAATTATTATAATGTATATCTTCTGAAAAATAATATTATTTTTATTTTTTGAAAGTATAATTATTATTTCATAAAATGGTTCAATTTATATTAGATTATGTATGGGTTAATTAGATGGGACAAAAATTAACCTAATTTAATTCAAATAACATTTTTTAGCTTTAAAGACTATTGAGACCAATGCTAATTAGTTTTAGATAACATATTTTTTTTTTTAAATTTGACTTTAATTGTTTTACATACTTTTTAAACCGACCCGTTAGACTTGTAAACTTATTTTAACAATTCTAATTATAAGTTTTTCGGGAAAGTTTTCTCTAGTTTATTCACTTTTAGTATTTAATATTGCTAACTATGTTAATCTTACCAATCTCATCTGGACAAACATTATGAAAGTATAATTTTGACTAATAAAAATCATATAAATTCTACAATTAAAAATTAACATAAGAATCATGTCTAAAATTTAGAGAGAAATACATTTGAATGTTCGAGGTAGGTATTTCCAAATTATAGACGAGCACATTTATCAGAAATGAGAATTTTAAAACAATTTGTATGATAAATTTAGAAACTAAAATGATACTTTTGTGTTCTAGAGATATTTTAGAATAAGAAGAAGAAAGGATATAAAGAATTTACCAAGCCCTATGGGGAAAATAAGGAAAGAGGGTTTGGTAGGCCTTGCACCATTTTCATTTCCTTTTTTCAGTGATGTTACAAGTTGAGTGTGAACATGGCATCATTTTATGGTTAGACATTTTCAAATTAGAGATTTTAATTTGTAGTATAGGATATGTATTAATTTTGATTTTTTTCAATTTATTAATTTATAAAAAAATCTACTTAATGATTTTATATGATAATACAATAGTTTTCAAAAATGATTTCAATAAAAGAACATCCATGTTGTAGAGATCACCTTGTGTAAAATCTTTCTCTTTCATTTTTGAAGTTCTTATGACACCGAATGCTTTACAACAAAGTTTTGGATTGGGATTGGCTCTACAGTTACGAAGCTTGAAAAAACACATTACATGATTGATTGCATGATTGCAAATTTTCTTAAACTCAAAGGAATCATATAATCATAGTTTATATCTTCGTCTTATCAAACTTTTGGTGGGTGCGCCAAACATTTCAAACCATTAGTGAGTTTTAACGAATTATGTAGTTTCATTCCATTAAATTTGCCGCAAGCAATGCATGATACTCATATGGTAGTTCAAACGTATGGTGCAATCATTCATCACACATCTACATTATCTTGCTCTTCATAAAGAAGGTGCTTTGGATGTATTAATTGTAGTAAGGTAGAATATACTTTTAGTTCTTTCAAATATCTTAATTCAAGTTTCTATACAAGTTTACTATGCTTTTAGTCTTCATATTTAACACAAACATCTACTTTTAATCCTTAATGAGAACTTGAAAATAATCACTTTTGATAAGTATAAGACTAAAAAATGTATTAATTTTATAAGAATTAAAATTTAATTTGAAGATATTTTGGGAGACTGAATTCAACAAACTATAATATTTACTCTTACAATAATAATAATAATAATAATAATAATAATAATAATAATGTTTAAATAGGTTTTCAAATTTCAAATAATTTTGTTTTGCTCTCTTAATTTAATATATATATATATATATATATATATATATATATATATATATATATATATATATATTACTCTCTTATCCCATATATGACTAATAATTGCTAGTTACTCTGATTTCATATTTTTATGATGAAATATTTAATTATGTGTTGTTTTTCTTTAAAAGTATTAATTTAGACCATTTTTATACATAAGACAGTTAGAATGAAAGTAAAAGAAAAAACAAATTATAAATTAAAAATTTAATTTTAAACTTAAAGGACAAAAAAAAAATTTAACTTAAATTTAAATAACCAAAACCAATATATAAGTTTAGTAACAACAAGAAATTGTATATATCTCTCATGAGATAAAAAAAAAATATTCAGATCCCTTCAAATTTTTAGATAACCATACATCTTCCTTATATTTTTAGTCAAGTAATAATAAAGGGATGTCCGCCTCTGATATTTTATTTAAAAATAATAACTTTATTAAAACTTAAACAAGAAATATGAAAACTAAAAATTAAAGTTTTATAATGTAAAAAATAAAGATTTTCCATAAAAAAGATAATTAAATGATTTATTTCAATTTTTTAATATAATATCTTGGGCTAATAACGATCACAATATTGGAAGTGAGATTAATTTCTTAACTACGAAGATAATATTAGAAAAATAGGTTAAGTCTAAGTGGGAGTTGAATTGAATTTTTAATGAATTTAAAAACTAAGGATTGTCTTTGAATCAATAGATATTTTAAAGAAGAAAAATTATTTTCAACGTTGTTTAATCTTTCATAATTATGTAATTTGAATTTAATTTAAATATTACTTACAATACGTATGAAAAAGATAATAATTATTTTGGTTTATTTTTGTAAAATAGTTATATTTAATTATTTAACATTATAAGAAAAAGTTAAATTATCGACGAAATTTTATCAACAGATTTTTATCTGTTAATAAAATATCATCCATCATTAATTACTGACAGATTTACCGACGAATTTAACTTTTTACGGATATTATTTTTTATGATAAAATTAATATTTGTCGATTTATCGACAGGTGAATCTGTCTATAGTTATTGACGGATTCAAACAAATTCTTCAATAAATTTACCTACAACTAATTTACTGTTGAATTTTTTTTGTCAAAAATTTGTCGGTAAATACAACAAATTTTGGATGTTTTCAATAAATATGTCTCGTCGGTAATATTAGTTTTTTAATATAATTATCTAAATAAAATAAATTCATTAATTTCAAATTTTTACAAGTGTTTTACAAAATAAAATAAAAAATTAATTTCAAATTTTTACAAGTGTTTTACAAAATAAAATAAGAAATCAACACATCATGATCTTAAATCTTAAAAGATTTCTTACAACTTTCTATCAAAACTTTCTTGACAGTCAAGAACAATACAACTTAAATAAGAAAAAAAAATATTATAGATCAAGATTCATAAATTTCAGCTCACATAAAAAGAAAGGAAAGAATAGTGATATTCAATGTAAGTTCCTTAAACTATGATATTGATATCATAATTCTTGTAAAAAAACCTTCAGGAAAATGTTGTTCAGAATACAAATGCTTTTATGTAACGTCAATGTTCAAGTGTTAGAATTTTTTGTATCTAAACAAGAGTACATTTGTTTATTACCTCCTAAAATTGTTTCCCTTCAACCTTTTCTCTCAGTTTCCAAGTATTATTTTTATCTCACAGAATTTTGTAGTGCCTATCGTCTTTTCAGCCCTTATTTTAGTTGATATTAGTACAATAAAACTATCCACTAACCAGCTTTACTCCTTCTCTGAAAATATTTATATTTTTAATTAACTAATATATATATATATATATATTAAAAAACTTATTTTAATATTTCACAATTGTTAATTCTTACATTTTTTTCCCAAGCTTTATCTTCCTTTCAGCTATTAGTTTTACTTGAAGGAAAATAACAAGTTTGCCACATGAAACATGAGTTGATGCATGACATATTTATTAGACTTGAGGCAAACAAATTAGAGTTTGAAGCTATTACTTCATTTATCTATTGTCAGAGTATATGACTAAGGTATTTAGTCCAGCTGTAAATTTTCATGAACTCATCAAAATTTTCATGAATTCATCAAAGATAGGGTGACCTTCCTCAATCGATTTTAGGGTCAAGGTTTACTTTTTTTTTTTCTTCTGATGAACTTGGCTTGCATGAACTCAACATTATATCTAAGTAAAAGCCTCATTGTTTTATTTTTGAGTACAAGTATCTTCTCCAACTCAAGGTTCCATGACTTGCTCGGTTGGTAAAGGAGCTCTTCAGATGTAAAACATACTTTTACATCTGAAGAAGCACTTCTGTCTTTTTCTGTCAATGATGAGATACAAGAAGTAACTACCTATCAAAAACTGAATAGAAACCATACGCAAAAGACCTTTCAAGAGGTCAGTAAGAACTTAAAATAATAATATTAGTGAGTTAAATGACTCATTCTTCTAATATTGATGTGTATTGATAAACTCTTGACTCTTCAATACTAGATATAGATAACAAAAAAAACATATTCAACTATAAATATATACTTGAATACCAACCTTCGATTGTAAATTGTGTCCTAAGTTATTGAATAACAAAGAATTATATTCAATTTTGATATATATAATAATCAAAATATATGTTAATCCGGGTATGTTAAAGTAGGTAACTACATGAGCTAATTGATATATACTATTTGTACTCACATAAAATCATATAAAAAAAAACTATCCAGCTTAGTATTTAAGACAAATTTCATCATGTACTCACATATGTCGTATAAAAAAATTTAAAAGATCGTATAACAAAAATACACACACTCGTCATTTTATTTTGACCGGTTTGTAATTTCTTTCAAACATGTAATAATACTTTCAACATTGTCACACTGAATGTAAACAAGAACAGTGATATTTGAGCATTCATTTTTATTTTCAAATACTTAATCTTCTCTATCTTTCTTTTTCTGTGACACATTTATGATATTTTTCTCTTTTATAACTCGCACACAAGGTGTCTAATAGCATATTACGTATCTAAATGTCATTTTCCTGTAAACAAAATGAAAAGAAAGAGAGAAAGAGTGAGTCATTAATAAGTGGATATAAATTACAAAACCTAGTACAATTTACGGATTAGAGAACCTTGTTTTTTCTGATACAACTGTCTAACTATAATCCATACTATATAGGATGTATGTACAATGTTCGACATCTGAATTGGTTGCAAAACCTCATCTACAAAATAGCAAGTGTGAACATAGAAATGTACAAAAAAAAAAAACATCGTATTATCTTTCATGAATCATTATCATCCTATCATGTGTGGTCACATTATTTAAAGAATATGACATGCAGTCAAAACTCTTAAAATAGTGTAACCAAAGGTGGATGAAAAGTTTGATAAAAGATAATAGATGAAAATGAGACTCTATCACTCTTTGTGGTTGGAGGAGCGATCACTTCTTTGTCCACCAAGAATACGAGAAATCTGTAAACCTCTACTGAAAGCTTGGTTGAAGAGCATACGTGTTTGAAACTCTGAAACAAATGGGAACCATGCCAAGAAAGCAACTGGTGTGAAGAGAAGCAAGCCCATTATTACTTCATATCCACGAGCAAGTGCCCGAACAGACCCCCAAAACCCAGTTTTTTCAATGAGAGGCTTACAAGCTTGTGCAATCTAGTGGAGAGCAAAAACATAAGACAGAGAAAATCAAATGAGTATATATGCTCAAACTGATTATGAGAAGAAATATTAAGGTGTCCCTTTTTATATTTTGACAATGAAATTTCTAGTTTGCACAGGATGTGACAAAGCACATATACCATATGAAGACATTTATGAATGATTTTATAGAGTGGCAACATGCATTGCTTTGATCCCTAAGAGCTTTTCTGTATGCTAATTAGAGTGTGAGAATATTTTCAGGTTTTAAAAATAACCAAGCTATTAAAGAATCTAAAATCTAAACAAAATTAGAAGCCATTTTGAATAGCTTTCAAAAAAACAAAAAATTATTTTTATGATTGCAAACAAACATAAACTAACAAATAATCACTAGATTATGTTACATCATAATCACTTCTATTTTTTTTTTTTTTTCAATCCGTGGGCCCAGGATGGTTAGCAACTTTAGAACTTCATAGGGTAAAACTACTTAGCATGTAAGCAATTTTGGAGAACAATTTTCTTAGATGTGCACTCTCTTAGGGATCAAAGCAACACAAATTGACATGGATCAAACTATACACTGACTTGAAAGAACATGTGAGGAAAGAAAAAGGAGTATTTACTGACCAGCAGCAAACCCCAGCCTGTTGGCATGACTGCTAGGATGCAGACTAATATGTCCTTAATTGTCAAACCAGCAACTGCTATTAAGACTATGACAGCGGTAAGAATTGTTAAGAAAATTGAACCCTCAATCAATCGGAATAAAAGCTGGAAGTCTGCACTGAGGCGTCGCCTGCCGAGAGATAAACCCTGCAACAATCCAATATTATTATATAAAGGGATGAGTGGGGTGTAAGAGAAAAAGGGACTGTGGATATCATTACTCTTCATCTCAAGTTTATTAGCCATTATGCAGTGAGAAAAGATATACCTCAATATGTCTAGTATGGTAAAACATAAAGAATGTATCAAAAAGTGTGTTTAGTAAGATAAAGTTTGCATTCATTCATATAGTAAATTAGTCTTATTTCTAATTGATATGAAACCTCTAACACACTTTCTCACGTCAAAGACATCCTGATAGTGAGTAGTATTATAGGCCCAAATCTTGACTAGAATAACAACTCTGAAGAACTCTGATAACAACTTGAAAAATAAAGAATCATGTTATTGATATCAATTGCACAAATTACATCCTCATTATCTCTATTTGTAATAACCAAAATCTTTGAGAAAAGGAGAAAATATGCTGAAATAAATAGGAAGATTCTAAAGATATTTTCCTACTTACAATGAAGATGTTAGATAATATTTTTATCCTAATAATCTACTCTTTATAATAGAAACTATTTCGAATTTAAACGAAAAGATGGCATATTATGTGGATATGAGCTATTAATATTTAGCAGAACCAAACACAGGAGACAATGACAAAAGTGTCTCAATTATTTTAGTAAAGCAGTGTTAAGACCTCTACGAGGTGAATCATGGTTTTACCATATAACTTCTTTGTTTGTTGTTTTTCAAGTAACATAATACCTAAAACTCATTAAAGATGTTCATAAACAAAACATCTTTTCAGCTAGTTTGCATGCAAGCACTCAGCAGCATCCATGAAAAACAAATACACCAAATCTTAACGATACAGAATATAGTAGCGTGAAATCTCACCTTCATTAAACCCAATATTACAAAGATTATCATCCACGAAATACCATAAACCTGTAAGCCAATAGTAACAACAATTAAACTCAAACTCTTGCAGCTAGGAATAAGGGATTTATACGAAACAAAAAAAGGAGAATTCCTAGGGAGAACTGGATAAGAAAGACTTACCAGAACACTTCTAGTCGAATTAGTAATTGAGAGGTGATATACAAGGCCATATTGATATATGAAGAAACGGAGGGCTAATATGATCTCAGTAGCAATACCACGCTTCCCGGAGTGTCGAAGATGTTCATGTTCCTTTTCCCACCAGGATTCCCAGCTTCTCTCAGTAGATACACCAATGCCTCCACGGTTGCTTATCCATTTATGCCAATCTGTCCAGTCATCAACTATCTTCTGCCACTCAAAGCCTGATGGATTGAAAAGGAAGGGAGCAAAAAGCCATGTCCCTACCATGAACCACATGGTTATAGTAATGAAAATATAGGCAACCACTCCTCTGTATGCATGACCAAATATATGGTAGACCACAAGTAGAATCACCAATTCAATTCCTTTAACAAAATGGCTGCGAGAATACAGCCTATAGTTATCAGCAAATTTAGCATGAAACACCACAAAACCACGACCAGTGCCTCTGTACTGTGCACCTCCATGAAGCAATGTCCTTCCATAATAGTGTGTTTTTGTTCCAAGAGAAAATGTGAAAAATACAGGTGCCAACTGCAGTTGCATCAGTATAAATTCACTTAATGCCTGACGGAATCCCCTCTCCAAGCCAATTTCCATCAACATAGGCAATGCCAATAAAAGTCCAATTTGCACAACTGACTGAGAAGCAAGAGCTACTTGAAGAGCTTTGTTTTCTCGAATAGTTCTCTGCTTGTTCAAACTTTCTTCAAGTCCACTAAGGGAAAGATAGAGGCGTCCATAAAGGAATACATAAACTGTGAGGACAGTCATCTGTCAAAATCGAAGTCAGTATTTGCCACAGATCATATTCCTATATGCTACAAGTAGGGTAGGTTCATGCATACCAGGGTACTGAAATAGAAGCCAATGGTAGTGAAATAACAAGATAGCATTCGGAAGAAATCAAAACGGTGTCCAAGCCTGTATATGTCTCTACTCATTGTCTGCTCGCCATTTCCAGCAGCAATTTTCGCTTCAAACATTGATATCTGGTTGAGACCCACATCCCTTCCTTTACCAACTTGTATGTACTCATGATGAGTGACATTTCCTTCACGTAAAGTAGAATTGAAACCTGCACATCATAAATAAGCTTTTACTTTTAGATAACTCTTCGAAAGAAACAGAAACAAGTTTCATTAATTATATAGGAAGAGAACTAGAATACATGCCTGCAAATATATCCTCACTCAAGTTGATGACCTTAGAAGCTTTGCTTACACCCCCTCTTGTCAGGTGGAAAAGTCTATCAAACACATCTGGATGGCCATAATGGAACCGCACTCTGAATGAAAGGAATGAAAACATTACTGATATCGTCAAACAATAATTGACACAGCATTGGAGAAATGTGGACTAAAATTTCATCTGACTAACATCTGAATTGTGACACAGAACCTTGACCGACCTTAACACAGAAAGACAGAATGAAATAGGAGAAGAGTTAGACTAGATAATATACCCATTTAGGTATGGAAGAAAGGGTTTATTGGCTCTAAGAGTTGGCAACATATTAGAGGAACACAATTTTACATACAGTTTTCATGAGTTGGCAAAGGCATATGATTGGGAGCCAAGAGAGGTATCGTTAAAAGCCCTCAGAGTTTTGGAGTTCATACTGTATATATTCAAGCAACTAAGATATGTATGAGGGCGTCACAAAAAGGGTCAGGAGACTTTTCTTTAACGATACAATTACTTTGAACCTTTATCTCTTTCACATGCTTATTCAATATATTCAAAAAGTAGTATCACATGCTGATATGAAATAAAATATGTATAGTGAAGGGTTTATGTCATTCAGTTAGGCTTTTAGTTGGGTAGAAAATGGTTAGTGCAGTTAGTTTGTTATCTATATAAGTACCAAGTTAGCTAAGTGATCCTAATGCAATTCATACTCTGTAACAAACACTTCTGTAATTCCTAAAAGTCCTCAATAAAAACCATTCAGGACTTTTCTTCCACAAGGTTCCATCTTTTCTCTATGTTCTTGAAGTTCATGCTTAATTCCTTAGAAATTTTCATAACACATGCATGCTTTTTGCAGACGACATAATTTTGGATGTAGAATCAATTGGAAAATAAATAGGAAGTTAGAAATACAACAATGAGCTTTCAAAGATAAACTATAACAAGGGTTAGTATTCTGCAATACACCCAATTGCAAGCCTCCATTTAAACACTGAAACCAACAAGAAAAACTCACTTCAAGGGGTAAGCCAACAATCTTTGTCCTATTGTCACAAAACTATGCTCCTGATTGGACATAAACCACGCAAGAGATGAAACACTGCAAGAAACATAAGGTACATCAAGATAAACGTAAAACATTCATAGATTACAGTTTATATCAGAAATGATATCAAGTAATTTGAAATTGTTACAACAGATCATACCTGCCAGTAAATATATACTCTCGGAGTCCAAGTATTGTTGGCATTCTTGGACCATCAGGTTTTTTGAGAAATTCCTGCAGCAAATTCCTCATTTTGAAAGCTTCTTCCATATAGTTATCCTGTTACATGCATATTTTAGCAACCTGAATTTCTTTTTCAAAAGCTATTGTTCCCCTCTTTTATATATACATAAATAATGCAAAAGACCTGATTCATATCAATTGTTTGCAAGCCTTCCCCACGTGTGAAAATGATGGCATGGTTTTGATTTTCTGGCTTCCCCTCACCCAATATTGCTGGTCCAGGAAGCTTTATCCTGTAAATTACCTACACCGACATAACCAATCAACAAATTGAAAAGCATTGCTACTGTAAAGAATATATCATATGGCTTGACATGTTTGAGAAGAATCTATCCGTCTAGAATTTTTTAGATTATTTTACACAATAACAATTACAAAAATACAGGAAAAATCATTTTGCTATTTCTCCCCTTGCAACGAGAAAGATACCAGTGGATGTGTCAGATGCTTGTTGTATGAATTTTCACTTATCTTTCAGAGCTTTCAAAAGTAGGCTTTACAATACAATACTGTGCAGGATTTTCATCAATTTCAATACGTTGACTTTAGTTATCATAAGTTCACAAATGGTCTACGAATAGTACCTGGTCTAAACTCTGAACTGTTTCAGATGAATCCTTTGCTTTTGTCGGTAATGCAGCTTTCACTAGAGCTGAATAATAAACCTTATCTGTTTTTCGGGACGAATCTTTGGTATGCTCTTCAACCTCATCAATGTAAGCAACTCGAAGAGATGGGTACCTGCAATTGGAACATTAGCACTGAATGTTTGCATAAGCTATAACAAGTGAGGAGGTGGGTTTGAGAGACATACTTAATCATAAGCTTTAAAATTTCTTTTGCCCTGGGATCACCAGATCGCTTATGAATACTATATTGTTGACATGAAACTACATATGTGAACTTCATGTCAGCTAATGATTGACACTGTGTCCACAGTGACCGCTCACTGGTTGAACTTTCCCTGCTCTCTAGTTCTGCAGCCTTGTAACCTTTCATTAATTCTGTGAAGTGAAATGGCAACATTAAGCTCAGCTTATAATACATAAAGTAATGATATCTTCCTCTTTCAATGAATCCTTTGCAGTGTGTACCTTCATCCTTGGCCATGTCGAGAAAAGCCTGTAGCTCCAAGGCTTGTCGTATATACATCATTCCTCGGACTGCACTTGGCAAGAATAAAGTGAAAAGGCTTAGAGGAAATTCATAATTCTAAAAGACAAAATATAACCTTAAATTTTGTGCATCTGAAATGCCAAAATGTTGGAGGGACAGGAAGTAATTCGTACCAGTTTTAGTCAATGTCTGTCCTCTGTATGATGCCCACAAACGAAGATCTTCTTCATGCTCTACTCTGAGTTTTTCTTCACTTTTATAATCAAAACGCTGAACAAAGTTTTTCCATTCATCTGCAGTAAATCATGATCAGGAGCAAAACTAAACTACAGAATTGTACAAACCGTGGTATGAAAGGAAAAAAGGTACATCATTAGCAAGGATGGACCAAGCTCTAGGTAATGGAGTTATGTTCCCTCTAACTTCTAAATATTTTTCAATTATTGTGGTAGTATTTGGTCATTGTTCCCATATATTTCAAACTGACTTCATAAAATGGTGATGAACGAGTATATTTTAAGAAAACTTGAAGACTACCCATGTCTTTTGTTACTAATTATTAGAATTACTTAATCAAATGTTTATACGCAGACTTAGATTTTACGATTTTATGTTAAGTGGCTTTAAGTCAAGTTGAGCAAGTGTTTGAGGATTAAGTCCATGACATTAATCTTCTTATTAAAACTTAGTTAAGTAGTATTCGGTTTCAGTACTTGTAGAAAATGAACTTTAAGCTTAATTTAATTTTACAAAATCGACTTAATAAAGTAAGGCCTACATCCACCTATAATTTGGTCATATTTCTAGACAATATAGGATCTTCAACATATACCCTCACACCAAGAACATCAAGCATGGCAAAAGCGAGGGCCTGATGATGGGCGGTACGATATATCCAATAAACCTTCCTAGGATAAGCTCTGATAAGTTTTGATAATATCTTAGGAAATGAAGTTTAAATCTATGTCAGTCTCACAAAACTAGTTTAGTAACGTGAGGTTTATATCTACTTATATATTATAATTTGATCATATTACTAGATGATGTGAGATCTCCAATACAATATAATAAACTTTATTATGTCTCAAGTCCAAAGAGCTTTAGCAATTTTGTTAACTATCTTGATACTTCAACATAAGCTTTAAGGTAAAGCAATTCTTTGACAAACATCTAAAGGAAATGGGGAAACCTGGAAATATCTTTTGCAAGTAAAAGAGGATAGACACTCCGTCTTCATTTGGCTCTTCCAGGTGATTTAAGGAGAAAAGAACAGCTTCATCAAAGTATGGTGTCAAAACACTACAAAATCAAGACATATAACGCCATTAATATAGTTTATCTAGAGATTATATCTAGGACATATTTATACCACTTCAAAAGGCTCCTTAATCGTTATTATATATGTCACAATCATACAGAACTCATATAAGTCACTATTATAGATTTGTTATCCTTTCGAAAAAAGCTTAAGATGTGGAGCGAAATTTACTCAATAAGAAATAATAAAATGAATGTTTTAAGATGCTTTATAAGTTGAGTATGAAATGAGCTTACGAGAAGGACATCATGTTCCGAACTTTGGGAGCAGGTGGCATATCCATAAACAATGAATTTGAGAAGAAAGTTATACGCCTCCGAGCATCTAAGTTCGATGGAACATCCATAGCAGACTCCTTGACAGTAAGCAGTAAGTGAAGCCTTTTAATCTGTAAAAACCAACAAGACCATAAAATTAACAAAACACAGAAACAGAACTACACAAACATCTGAAATTTGGGAAAATGAGGTTGAGAACAAACATATAATTTTTATTTCACTTAATAATAACATTTATTATTCTGAAACTTACTTTCTCTATCCAAGCGCCAATATCTGTTTCAACAGGAAATTGAAGTTTACCAAAAAACGTATATTGTTGATCAAGGGGTGTAAACCTTTCATCTTTCCCATATGACCCACCATGGCTTGAATCTAGCAAACTGCAAGAGAATAATATTTCATCCAAAATGATCACAAAACTTATGAAATAAGGGAAACAGAAAATTTCCAATGACTTACCCCTCAATGTCTCCTTCCATTATGTCTCTGGTCACAATCTCTAGCATGTCAAGCAAGAGTATCACAATCGAGTCCTTGTCCTCCTCTTTGTTTTCCAACTGAATAAATAACAACAAAATTTGATTAAAGATCACTCTTGATCAAGGAGAAAACGTAACATTACTAGTTTCAAAATAATTACCAAACGTTCAATCAGTTCAACAAATCGAGCATACAGATTTGGGACAGCACTCAGATTCAGTTCATTCAGCAGAGCTTTGTTTTCTATGTGCTCATCAACTCTTTGAAAAATATTTTGTATAACCCTGCATTTGTGAAACCATATACCATGTCAGTGTATCAAACTTTGTCAATCTTCGCTTTTCGTGCATACTTCAGATTATGAAACTTACAATTTCTCACGATCTCCAAGAACCAAGAAGTTAATAATGCTTTTAAAAGAAGCATAGCATTCCTCAACAGCAGATTTCATGTACTTGTCTCTTGACATTCTTTTTTCCAGTTCTTGCCCTTTTCCAAAACTGTCTTTGGCCATGGACACCGCTATAGGGATCTGTGCAACAAATACAGAATTTTAAATTAAAAAGGATCTAGATTATTATCTCATAACCACACAAAGTAATTGAACACAAGTATACGAACCTTGCTAGCAAGTAAGAAAGGTGGCCATTGGATGAGGTTTAAAGAACGATCGGCCGAATATGGTACGAGCATGAGGTCCATCTCCCTGGCATTTCATTTTAGTCAGACTTATTTGAAACAAAAAATAAAGGCGTCACTTGAAAACATGAAAATCTCAATATGGTGATAATTCAAGCTTCATCAAAAAGCAAAGAAGCTAGATATAGAGAAAATGTTCAGTCAAAGCACTACCTGTTCTCAATTAGGTCCTCCTCCCTCAGACTAGTGATTATTTTGTTCCATAACTGTGCAAAACGTGCAGATTCCTTCTCTTTATTAGAAGATACCTGAAAACAACGGGTTATATAAGAATCAAATTGATATTGATAAAAGAAGACTACATTGATAAAATAAATCCAAGACAGGTAGATTGAGAATGATATCTATAAAAATTAAAAATTCAACTCGTTAGTGCCATATTTGACAAAGAAACACCCTTAAAAATAATCCATAATTGAAACCCAAAAGGTATGATTAAAGCTACAAGCCAGTCTCGTAAAAGGTGTGCCCTGAAAAATTTATCTTGTTAAATTCTAGAACCAAACCAAATGGATATACAGAGGTCACTTTTACACTACTAAACCTCAATAATAGATAGATTTATTTTAGGAATACATGTTCTCCAAAGCTCCCTCCCAAAGCTATTTACTTGCAGGTTCCTCAGAAGTATGTTTTAAATCTTATTATCTAAGCTTGCTGATTAATGATGAGTATTCAGATAAAAACTATTCATATAATGTGGAAAAGTTTCAAAACCTGTTCAAACTCGCGATAAAAGCGGGCCTTGAGGCCCTTCTTTTTTTTTGTCTCAGTCTGTTCTGAGGGAATCAAGCAACCATTAAAAGCACCCGGAATTGAATCAAAACGAGACCTAAGTAAATCCAGCGTTCGAATCTGAAATCAAAATGAAAAAATGAATTAGGTATTTCAGGATCCATAAATCCACAGTTTGTAGCACAAAAAACATGCATGACTTTTCTTTACAGTGATTTGTACAGCAAAAATAACACAAGCAAAAATAAGGAATCAATCCAAATTTGAACATTAAATCCTGGATCATTTCATAACTTTCAATGACTTTTTTACTTTGTTAAGATCCAATTGCAAGATATGGAACTTGAGTCGAACATTAGAAGTATGGTATTCTAGCATGAGGTTTATAAGGTATTGGACTCTCTAATTATAGTGGATAGCTTTGGTGGTGTGGTCCTCCCAAGGTTCTTATCATTGTCAGAGGTTTTTTCTTATCAATCAGTTGCGAATGAGCAGTGCACGTAGTGATGTCACCTTAGAGATGTTTGCTCAGGACTAGTTGTAAGACTAGTGCACACAGCCAACATGAGTGGCTGTTAGTTCCTAGGCTGTGGTGGGATATTAGTATCCAATTGTAATGTACGGGACTTGAGTCCCACATTGGAAGTATGATGTTTATAGGGCTCTCCTACTATAATGACTGGCATTTGTGGTGTGGTCCTTATGATACTTTATTACATTTCTAACTTAGGCTTTATCAATTAAAGTAAGTTATTCAAACAGCTTGCAGCAATTGGCTGCTCATTAGGCCTCAACATTGTAAGTCAGCAGTCAAGCCAGAATTATCATCATCAAGGAGGGGCAAGATCCAAATGAAATTGGAAACCTTAGAGTGTTAATAAAAGTGAGAGGTGTGTGATATCGGCATAAATCTTTCCAGCGCATAGCAAATTTCAAGTCTAATTGCAAATTTACACATTCCATGAATCACATACAACCATGTGCTATGAAAATGTCTCTATTGTAAGCATAAAAGAAAAATATTTTAGTGAGATAACAATTAAAACTTGATAACTAGTTAATAGTTAGGTAGTTAGGACAGTAATTACTGTTAGCAGAAGTGTTAATCAGCTAGAAAGGATTTGATAGGTAAATAAACATGAGGGGATGAAAGGAAGAGGCATTCTATGTTGTATCTTTTGAGAATTGACCTTTTGGATGAACCTATTTTCGGTTCTTCTGTAATAAAGTAATAACATTTTAATTTCTTTTTCCTATTTTCTAATTTGGGTTCCTGACATAATTAAAGGATAATTTAACACTGAAAATTGGAAACCTTAGAGTGTTAATAAAAGTGAGAGGTGTGTGATATCGGCATAAATCTTTCCAGCGCATAGCAAATTTCAAGTCTAATTGCAAATTTACACATTCCATGAATCACATACAACCATGTGCTATGAAAATGTCTCTATTGTAAGCATAAAAGAAAAATATTTTAGTGAGATAACAATTAAAACTTGATAACTAGTTAATAGTTAGGTAGTTAGGACAGTAATTACTGTTAGCAGAAGTGTTAATCAGCTAGAAAGGATTTGATAGGTAAATAAACATGAGGGGATGAAAGGAAGAGGCATTCTATGTTGTATCTTTTGAGAATTGACCTTTTGGAGGAACCTATTTTCGGTTCTTCTGTAATAAAGTAATAACATTTTAATTTCTTTTTCCTATTTTCTAATTTGGGTTCCTGACATAATTAAAGGATAATTTAACACTGAAAAGAGAAATAAAATACAACAAAAAGGAAATGCTTCTTCACTATGTAAGGGGGTTTGTGAGAAGTGGAATAAGAATAAAAACAGTAATATAATGAACAAAATATAACAGAATCAAGAGTGTCTGAAAAGAATTAATTGGAAAAGACAGAAATAGTAATATTATTTTTTAATTGAAAATTTGTACATAGGCTGAAGGTTGTTAATATATAGGCTTAGCTACATTACACTAATGTTAAAATCTTCTAAATATGGAAATTATGCTTTCTAATGATCTGCACTTCTAAGCAAATGTCAATATAAAACAGGTTTTCAAACCAAAAAAGAATACTTAATACACACACAATAGACAAACCTCTCCCAATCGTCGAAATGCACCATATATGCCTCCTACAATTGTAGAGAAGATAGCATACCAAATCTGTGTATCCATGAAGTAGACCTGCAAAAGGAACCCGGTTACTATTAAACACATAGAACAAAGAAATAATACAATTAGTGAGACATTTGACAGAAAGATAGAAACGTACAAGTATGATAGGGGACCATATAGCAATCACCACACCAATATTGTTTCTGGCTGCATGTAGTAGAATATGATATTAAGAACAAGCATTATATAAATTACAGTCATTTTCTATTCATTCCAAGTATTACCATGAGGGAAGAACTCGTGCCATCTGTAATCTGATACATGAGCACTCATGATGGCTTTTGTTGGAGCCACAAGAGGCATAATCTGCAGTGTGAAGAAAATTAAGCTAATGATCTCACGTGAATAAAAGATGCTATAAAAAATGTCTGCACCTTTGCAAATATAGATACACTCCTAAACTTTAAAGATTCCTTAGATCATTTACAATAATACCACTATATGAAATTCCTGACTCCTATATACAGAAGCACATACTAATATTGATATGTACACAATGAAATTTGGTAGAAATGAACCAGTGAGAAAATGGAACTCAGATAGAAATAACTGGAAAATTGAAGAGAAAGAAGAAAATAAAATGGAAATATGAAATGATAAGAAATATATTTTCCAATAATCAGTCAATAAAGCTCCTCCAAGCAGAAATAAATGGAACTTACTGAAAAAAAAAACGTAAAGTAACAAGAAAAAGAAAATAGGATCCAAAAGTCAGTATGAAATATAAGATTTATGTATATCAATAGCCAAATAAAAAAAAAAGAATTATGGACTCTCTATTGAATGCCCTCTTCTACCTAGTACACTTGATGTTCAAATCACCACTTTTTTTGTATTCCATTTTCTTTTAGGCTGTACTGGGGTACTGCAAATGGTTGTTGTTGTTCGTGGTGCCCATGACAAACAACATAGTGATCCAATAGCACTACCATTTTCAGTTAAAATAAGTAAGAAAGATAGAATGAAAAATTACATTTTTCTGGATCGAGTCTTTACCTCAAGGTAGTAACTGAATGCTAATTTAGCCAGAATTAGGAGAACCCAGAAAGAAGTGTACCTATTAAATTAAGACAGTTACAGTTTAATTAATCAACAGATTTGACAAGTGAAAATGATCATAGATGAGGATTGAAAAGAAAATAACTTCATTCTCTTACTTCAACAATGAAATTGGACCCTCCTGCATTCCTCTTCCAACAAAGAGGCGAGGCTGCAAATTGTTGAAACAAAAATTAAGAGAAAATAAAATAACAAATACTGAAAAGAAAATAATGTAAGAAACACTAAATATATGTTCTTTCTCATAAACCAGTGTTTCCCTAACATCTACAAGAAATACTAGACAACACAAGTAATATTTGTCAGAAGTACTTCTTAAGGAAGATAAAAAGGCATTGGTTTAAAAGAAAGTACACATCATTATACATATAAGCATAAATACAATCAGATATGACTCTGTTTACCTGAGACCACCACATCATGAGCTTCACAACACCATTGTTAGACCTCTCAAGATACCGGCGAATGAATGGAAACACAAATAACAGTGCAGAGAGAATATTTGGAGACAGGTAAATGAAGACAGCCAAAATGAACAAAGAAGGGGAACCTGTACCATTGCCAAACCAATTTTTTATGGTTTGTGCAAAGCCAGATGGATTTTTCCAACTGTAAGCATAAGTGACTGGTAAAATTATGACCCATACTGCTGCTAAAACTGCCTTAAATATATACCGCAGCTTGACATGAAGCGACATGACGTTCCTTGCTTTCCAACTAAGGACTATGTCCAGAACGGCTGGAAAAGTATAAAGACAGTATAATCAAGTTCCAACTTCATAAAGTAAAACAAATATGGGAATTTATAAGCTAGAGCCATCCTAGAAAAAATTCTCGGTAACTTCTTGAAATAAAATTAATTAAAGAAAGAAACAAGAGATTCAAAATCTTGTGAACAATTTAAATAAGGATTCCTATTATCTTTTATGGTCTTGCTTTGATCTGTCTATAGTAAGCATCACTTGGAAGAATAGTCTCATAATACTATTTCAGAAATTCTGAATACTTCTTTGTTTGGGTTCTATGAAATGAATTCACTAGGCACAGAGAATGAATTAATCTCCAAAGTTGGTTAAATGAAATAATCAGCATCATTAAGTCTGCTAGGCTTCATTTTCAGAAGTTTGACAGTAGAAATCTCCTGAAACAAAGTCTTAACATTTATCTGCTAAAAGGAAAAAACAAAATGTAAAGTATAAAGAAAGACACGTTTTGATGCTGAATAACTGAGTTATATAGTGCTTTTTCTCCATCTCTGCTCCAATACTTTATGTAAGAAAAATGATATGGAAACAAAAGGTGCACGTTTTTTATCTACCTTGTGCAAGCTTCAATATTGCAGCAGTTATGAAGATGCTAAGAACTTTCTTGAAAACGTCACCCTCAAATACAGCGCTTAATTTGCCAGAACCATTCCAAGCAATGATTATCATCGCCTTAATTGAAAAGCATGATGAGCACCCTCATTATATTGAATGGATGCAGAGTGAAGTATAAGGCTGTATGTCAATATATATATGTGTGTGTGTGTGTGTGTGAAAATGTTACCTGTAAACAGAGTATATAAAAGCTCCACATTCTATCAAAACTTCTAAATACATGCCAAAATGTGCGTATTTCAACAAAATTAACTTTTCCACTCCACCGGTCTGCAGCATGAGCTCTGTTTTCCTACTTTCCAAAATCAAGCACAAGGCACAAGAAGTTAGGTTAAGATCATGGACAGAGGTTGCTTCATTCATGTTTCATGTTTGAGGGAAACATTTGGATTGTTCAAAATAAATTTAAGAGGAAAAAACTAGACGTATGCATCTGTAATAAATATTTTATTCCTATGAATGCAGTTATGAGTACAAGTCCTATATGCACTAGTTATGATCATAATTACAGTTTAAACCACAAGATAACCTATATATGAAATTTTTTATCACAGAAGGCTCGGAATGACCTAGACAATAATCAGTTTTCATCAGGACACAGTCTCTAATCAAGCTTCTTCTTAATGGTAATAGATTGTTTCTTTTGAGTTCCAGTATAGTAAGAAGCCTAAATTGTTCTTGTTACACAATCCTATGTATAACTCTAATCACATAGCAGACATGAAGTATGTCATACCTCATCTTTGTCAACTTGATGTTGCTCCGGAGGAAAAGGCACAGAGAAGAAATCAGAGTCAACACGCATAGGCCAACCTAGCCGAAAACAATCAACTGACCTACAATTTGGGAAAGATAATCTATTTAAGCATAAAAATTAGTACAATGAAAAACAGCCAGATCAAAAAGAAGCATAATACCAAAAATATTCATTTAAATCATCGTAGTTTCTCCACTGAGAATGCTTTGCTTTTCCCATGTTACTCCTCTTAGCTTCCTACAATACACAAAACACCCATGAAATAGATAAAACAAGGCTATCAAATGTTGAAAGTAAACAAAACAATTCTTCAGATTATAATAACGCAGAACTCACCTTGGCTATTACATCATATATTGGTTTTACCACTTTCATAAGAAAAGCCTCATTTTCACCACCATAGGCAGGCTTTACCGGTTCACCAGTCAGTGGACTAACATTCCCGGCTAACATCCCATACAACTCAAATGCCATCTAGGCACATGAAGAAAAAATTATGCTTAGGTTTTGTTCATAGTTATTTTTACAGTCAAATCAATCATCAGAAAGTTGATTTTACATCATAAAACAAAATTTCATTAAAATTCTGAACTAACAAAATAACCACATGCAAATATGTGCTTGAAAGTCGGTGGTGGTTTAGTCCACATCAACCTAGTATATGACTTAAATAGAGGTTAATAATTTGGATACTCCTTATCTTATACGCCGGTTTTCTATGGTTCTTAAGCCTATATTCAATAGTATGCAATATATTTGGAAAATAATCAAAACATCCTGGGAAGAGAATGTCAAAAGAGTTTCAAGTGGAAATGAGTTTACTCTTAGAAGGTAGATTTAGGCCTAACTTAATTCTATAAAACCAACTTGTAAGGTGAGTATTGCTGCATTTATATAGTGACTTTTGACACTATCTTCTGTCAACACGAGACTTAAGGTTTTCTCAATATTTACCACCAATGAATGGAAGGGTCTTATTCTCTCATTTTAGATTGAAGAAATATTTTTATTTTAAATAATACTTACGTGATGGTAGATATAACAAAGGCATTCTGGCATAAACCTCAAGTTTGCAGCTTCTCCCCATATAAGAAGATATAGGCCCATGTATAGTAATTTGCGCTGTTGCATTTCCTGCTGAATAGTTGGCAACCTAGCAATCATTTGAACAAAAATTAAAACTTCAAAACTTTAAAAAAGAGTATATAACAGAGGCGGAGTAGTTGTTTAAGCAAATCAAGTAAATGAGCTAATTTCATCTTGTACCCAAAGAAGGAAAGAACCAAAAAACAAAAGGCCTTCTCAATACCAAAAATTGTGCTAGTTTTAGTAGCTAAGCAACTAAGTAAATGTTGGTCTGTGCTTATGCAAATGTAGAGCCAGTTCCCAACTTTCATCGGCTTAGCATCCATAATGATATATCCAAATAAGAGTAAAATTGTATACTACTATAAATACAATTTTACAATACTATCATGTATTCAACATTAAATGCACTTTTTATATATGTAACCTGCTTGCTTTTATTTAACTCACTAAGCTCACATAGGTCAACCACAAGTTTGCTAGCATCCTTGGGGTCACTGCATCCAAGGTATTTCTTGTTTTGGATATCAATGGCCTCATCTCACTTTGTGTTAAAACGTCTCATAGGGCTAAGAAGAGAAAGTGCTTATGAACTAGGTTTGGTTTCAACTCCTGAGTGATGACACTTTATAGCTACTAAACAAACCCCCTAGTCAAGGCTAAGGAGCAAGAGTGGCCAAGAGCTCTTCTTTGAGCACCAATGTTCTAACCTCAAGTTTGCAACCCTTATTAGGGTCACCCTATAAGAGGTATTCTCTGACCTTGACAATGCCAACAAACTTGATGTCAAAGTATGGGTGCTAGAAGGATGGTGTTGGCCATTCTTTCCCCTTAACCTTAACTAGAGTGCTTGTTCCAATAGCTAAAAAGTTCCACATCTTTTAGAAGTCGAGACTAATGGTAGTTTACAAGCACTCTCCTCCTTTAACACATTGAAATGACTTCTTACGAAATATGGCGGTTCTATCAATGCCAGCAGACTTGAGGTCGGAACGCGGACGGATCTCTACCCATAACTCACTAGGTTTTTATAAGAGCATAAATTTCAATTTGACACTCAAATAAACTAGCATTTGAAGTAACTCCTAATTTTGATATGCAAATCTCACCAGAGGCTACTTTTGCGACCCAAATACTTGCACCATTTTTTGTAGTTTCTAAAGAGTTTCTTCATCACTTCATTTAAAGCACGATCATCCAACTATACAGGAAAGGGCAGTATGTAAGAAACAAAGGGGGAAAAGTATGTTTATATCAGAAAATAAAGGCAGAAGCCACAGTAACAGATAAAATCAAACCTTGGGTTGCTGATCTGGTTTTGGAACTTGTCGTATATGTACATTGGCAAGCAAAAGAATCAAGTGCTCCCTTTGATTTTCCACATTGTCCTTCTGCACAAGTATGATAAAGATAACCTTTAAGTGATATATAAAAAATTAAACAGCAAACGGTTGACACAGATCAGTTCAGTCACTACCTGGAAACCAAACATCAGCTGAAGCCAGTCCAGAATGTCATCATTTACTTTGTTAACATGACCCTTTGTCCAAGCCAAACCCCTTATATTACGGAGTGCCGAAACAGCAGCTTGAATCTGTAAAAGAAAATAAGCACATGCAACCCAATCAACACTTCAAAAAGAAAATGGCAGCAGATGTTATTCATCAGTTAAAAGTAGTAATGATAAGTAGGTTCTGACATGATATGGCATGAGAAAATTATTCACCATATATCTTTTTCATTACCCAATATTGAATTTTTTTTTTTTTTTTTTT
>Ga0209489_102322_pt1 | contig 38832 bp, 21 predicted proteins | sample SiratrowhiteBW_FD_187527 | JGI IMG/M metagenome (GOLD analysis project Ga0209489, IMG submission 187527) | Root nodule microbial communities of legume samples collected from California, USA - Siratro white BW (SPAdes) (version 2) | ecosystem: Host-associated > Plants > Roots > Nodule | place...
ATATAATGATAAATTGAATCGGGATATAAGATTAAATTTATAATAACAATGAAGTATGAAATTAAATGTAACTGAAAATATATAATAAAAGAAAAAGTTAATTTTTCAACTTTTCCATAATTTTGATTTTTGGAGGACTTGTTCATTGCATGGATGACAGCCGCTGTATGTCCGATCTAAAAGGATTCATCCTACCATATTCGCGGATATAAACAGATAATTTTCATTTTCAATTTTAAGTAAAACTATTTAAAATATAAATTGAGATAAAAAAATAATTTTAAAGTATAATTCAAATAAAATTTCACATTAAAATATTAATACAAATAAATTTGGTACTTTATTATTAGTAGTATTAAGTAATCTTGTAAAGTATGGAGTTTTGGATTTTTTTTCTTATATATTATTTTTTTTTTAATTTCTATTTGATGTGTGAGTGAAATTTAAAGTTTAATTTTTAACAGAACTTACATGATTCAAGAGATTAAAAAAATTATGTTGAGGAGATGTCCAAACAGATAGGTTTGGATGAGATTTTATATTTATGGATTAAGAAATTTGTATATTTATATTAAGAATGTTGATTAGGATAAGTGTAAACTTTTGTGCATGTTATGTATTACATCATGTCGGCATTTTAAATGTAAATTTTTTGTCTTCACCTGTTACGTATTGAGCCATTTGCGATAAGCATACATCTTACTCCAACTCACACTTGCGCATTAAATTAAAATAAAATAATCAAAGTTCAACAATTCAATCTGCATAAAAATGAAGATGCAGTCTCTATGAAAAAGTAGGTAAGACATCATAATCCTTGGTCATTTTCAAGAAAATTATATAAATGAACAAGTGTGTGTTGACTTGTATGTTTAACATCTATTGTCCACTTTCTAATCATCAGTTTAATTTCTTATCATACGTAAATTATTCACTCAAAACATTCCAATTTTCTTCTTTTTAACTGCCACAGTTTCACCAGAAGCATCTGATATAATCCTTCATGGCCAGTGCAGAACCAAGAAACAATATTATAAAGTAAAATGAACATGTGAATTGTCCACAGCATGTGTACATTTGTATCAATGAGGGAACAAAGACTTGGCAAAAGGGCTTACACCAGATTCAAATGTAGGGTGTATAACTACAACATGGTATCTGTTCTAGCAGGCAACCTGCGGAAGAAATTGACTGGTGCTCCTGGTGTCTTGCCCCTAAGCTTAGGATGCCTCATAAGGTAAAATCCAGACAGAATAAACACCAGTTTTGGTGGAGTCACATACATCACTATGGCAGTCACAAGGCACAGCACCATGAATATGGAAGTGGCACGCGGATCCCTCCAATTCAGAAGAGCATGGACTCTTTCTCCTTGAGTTGCTATCTGTCCAACAACGCTTTGAACCCTCCCTGCCAAACTTCTCAACCTGTCATATCTCCAACGCACTATATCAGAACTCTTTGTGGTTGGAAAAGTGTCCATTTCCTCATCCAAATCGTCACCACTTGTTATATCAGCACATGAGAGCCTAGCATCCATGTGAGGAGGGTATCTTTCACGGAACCTCCACTTCCACATCCCTATCACAAACATGTATAGGAATATTGTAGGTAGAATAAGTTCTGGGAGACACACAAACATTGAGTAGAGAATGTGCACCAGCACTGTCACAAAAGAGCTCTTCCATTTGGCAATTTCTCCAAACCAACTTCCAACTGCAAATAGGAAGGAAAACACGTCCCTCAGACGGTTGAAGTTGGCCTTACTGCGCCGCATGCTCCACAGGTGAGAGTCTGTGTCTGACATGTACTCAACCACTTCCTTTCTAAGAGGGGGTTCTGCCCTGCCTAGTCTAGCTGACACAATGAGCACAGCCTGAAGTCTCAGTCTTTCCTGGTCAATTATGCTAAGGGGCTTTGTGTAGTGCATTTTTGGCAAATGGGGTTTCAAATACATACCAATCATGTTAACCATTGAGTTGCATGAGAAACGTATGGCCAAGTGCACATCACCGTTCTTCTTGAGACCAGAGTTTTGCAGCGATAATAGTGGATATGAGTGAGTGTAAACGCGGTCAGTTTCTAGAGTTGAGATCCTTATCCGAACCTTTCCAATCTTAGAATCTCTGTTACCACTTGAAGAATTGTGAACCTGGGCATTATCAAACACCCCCAAGGTGAGAACTGTAGCTGTATCATAAACTTCCCACGTGTACTGCTCATGGAACTTTGGGTTTAGATTGTTCACAATGGTTCTAGTGCGCACCCATTTATGGCCATACTTTGCCACACAGTATGTATCTGATGTTCCTCTTCCATCCCTACTTTTGGGTGGTAACAACACATTAGCACTCAAAATACCAATTTCTAAGACCCCAATTGGCTTCTTCCAAAGCTGCCTTGTAGATGGCCTAAGATCACTACTGTAATAAGTTGACTCGTCTAGCACATGGTATCCACCATCGAGAAAGGCAACGACATGGATTCTGCTGAAGAACTTGTCCTTATCCTTCTCTTTCTCTGTCTTTTTCCCTTGCTCCTCCATAGCAGATGACATGGACTTTTCAAGAAGAAACCAACCACCACGGACACCCCTATCATCAACGCGCTTTTCGATTTTGCTTATAGGAAGAACAAAATTGCCTATAGTCTCATCCTTGCCACCAACGCGATCTTCAACTGTAAAGACCAAAGACTCTTCAAAGGGTTCAGCAGCAACAAACAACGCATCATGATTCCACTGCGGGTTTGCACCCCTTACTGGTTTTGTCTTTGAAATCTGGTTTCCAATCTGTACCTTAACACTGGCATCTGGAACTTTAGATTTGTCAGATGAAACTAAGTCCTGTGCCTCAACCACTTTGACGCGTACATACCATAATCTTGGGGACATGTAAACTTTTGATCGAATCTGAGAATAGTTTGATATGGTGCTTCCATCAGGGGTGACTACTGCATCAGAATGCCAAGCATCTTGAAAAGCCTCGTCAGCTTGTGTGCCTCTCCAAACAGCAAGCATCAACTCCCCTTTCTTTTCTCCATTCTTTTTTTCAATCCTATACCACTGGGGAGCCAATGGACTATCAGGTGGAATACGTGTAGGAATTTCATGCAAGTCAAACCACACTCTTCCCACAAAATCATCTGATATCCGGTCTTTGTCTTTCACTGAAACTTCTAGAATAGAGGATTGCTGATTCTCCTCGGCAAAGGCAAACACCTTGTTCCATTCGGGGTTTTGGTTTTTCTCAAAGTGATTGGTAGTGCCTCTAAAATTTCCAATCTTTACCTCCACATAGGGGTCAAGGCTACCTGTGATATCCATTGAAGGAAGCTCACGTGCTTTTACAACTCTTACAAAAAGGTATTTCATTGATTCAACAAGGTCATAGCTGCTGGATGTGGCTGGCTTGCTCCCGCGCATGACCCTTCCACCCACAATTTTGCCCCCTCCAAGAGTGGGGCTTATTTCTTTCACTCCAAGGTCTTGTGCACCTGCAAATGCTTGAACAACTTTTGGAGGAGCCTGTGAAGATTTCATCTCATGAATCCCAAAGTTCACACTTGGCTTGGCACCTGCTGCAGGTTTTTGTTCCTTGCTTAATTTTGCTATGTTATGAAAAGTGTGCCTTGACTCAGCTTTCTTTCTAGACACGTTCTTGGGGATTGAGTTTGTAAATGATTCTGGAGGTGATGTTTGGTCTTGTGTTACATCTTGGACTATATCGACAAAGGATTCCACAGCAGGAAGAGGGTTTGAAGCTCTTATAGAAGGGTCATCTGTAACAAAAACCTTCAAGCCAATCTCTCCTTTGGAGCGGGAAAAAATGCTTTTCTTTTCCAGAGGGTAGTGCAAAAGAGCAGCATCTGAATACGTAACAAAGGAGGTTCCAGTGAGCCTAACCTTCCCAAGGAGTATTTTGGAGGCATTGGTTTTGTTGTAGTGGAAGATACAGGCTTCAAGAGTGAGGCTTGGTAACTTGCTTGGATCAGTAATGGTGAAGTAAAAGCTTTCATTCCACACAGGACTCAGATCTTTATCTTTAGTTGTTGTCCGAAATCTCTGGCCATCAAAGTGAAGTTCCACAAAAGTACTAGATGAACCTTGCCCATCTTTGGGAACAAGGTCATGAGCATTCACCACTTCTACTCCTAGCTTGAGGTTGTTCATTGACAATGAGTAGCTACCAGCAAAAATCTGACAGAGACAAGATATACTGATTAATATGCATCAATTACGAATTTCAATAGATATTGTGCATAAAGAAATCAGAGTTTTACTGCCTACAGTATATATATATACTGGACGGACAAATTCACAGCCTAGTTTTTGTTCTGTATCAGGCAGTGCATAGGTAACCAAGTGTCAGTTTCAAATTCAGTGGAATGATGGATTTTGATCCAGCATGTTGACTTAATGAAACAGGTTAAAGGCTCAGAGGAATCATCATAAAGTAAACATGTTAATTGCTTACTGAGAGATGTCCTCAAAATATTCTAGTTTGACTCTTACATAAATCTGTTAAATGGTCAGTTTTTACTTTATTTGATCTTCTTTCTCTAGCAGGAATATTTAGAAATCCTGTGAAAGCATAAATTACCCCAGTCAATTCCCATCTAAAAAGTTTATCTCATGTCTAAACTAGGAAAGAAAAAAAAAACATGAGTTATGAATTACTATTATTCAGTTTTGCAATCATAAACAGGAAGCAAAGATGGAAAGACACAACAAAAGAAGGGAAGGAAAATTGTCGTGAAAAGCAAGTAAACTTAATAGAGTACATTAAAAAGAGGGAAGATTCTAAAAGTATCAACCAAACAATCTCTCAACTGTCTTCTCCGCGACCAAAAAGCAATACCAGAATAAAAAATAACCCTTTTGTTTTATACTTATTACAGAACACTAAAAGGCATACACATACACTCCTTGTATGTTGACCTCAATACAGGGGATTGAGACAAGAAGCTTCAGTTTACATAAAGCAAAACAAAAACATTCAGAAGATTCTTGAACTCCAAGCGTGGAACTAAACCAGTCCCTTGTGTTCTACTCTATTTTAAGCCTTCTAACTGAAAACAAACACAAAAATTTTCAAAATTTAAATTTAAATAAAAGTAAAGAGTGGTGATTAGTGAAGAAGCACTTTTGTGAAGACCCAAAAATTTCCATTGAAACTTTGCAAATAAAAACTGTTTTACTCATTTTCTGTAAACACGGAAGGCTCTGACTAGTCCTTCAAAGACCAACAATCCCACCCCTTAACATCCAAAAGCTTAAACTTTTTTTATTCTCACATTTGTATTCCTTCTGACACAATCTTTGAGACAGGATCAGATACAAAAATACGATACTTTATTGGAGATTAAAGCTATGAAGAGCCAAAAGCCAGAAATATACTCGCACTAGACACAAAATCCAACTAGAAATCAAGAGAATGTTTCACACACCCAGAATGAAAAAAAGAAAGAAACGCACCTGGGTGTTTTAAGTAAGAGCTGAAAGAAGAGGAGGAAGAAAAACCAGGCTTTTGGGTGGTTGGAAAAAACAGAGATATCAAAGCAAAGACGAAGGCAGAGACTTAAAAAACAAGGAAAAAGGCTAAGGAAGTGGCTTCTGGCATGGTTCGCACGTCAACTGGAGAAAGTCGTTGAAAACGAGTGAAATTGGAAACATGGACAAGGCAATTGAATTTGTCCAATGGGTTTTATATTTGCTGGGACAGAGAAAGAGAGAGAACACAATTGTAAGAACCGTCATCTTCTTCAGTTTGTTCTGTTGTTTAAGCCAACGTCCTTCTTCCTTTCAGTTTCTCTCTCCCTCTCCCCGTCTTACACGTGTCCAAGTTATTTCTTTAATCAAATTATTGTTACTGTTAATACTATTTCTTGTTATTTAGTTATATACTTCAAACCAACATGTTTTTGTTTGAGTTTAATTTTTAAATTATATTTTCCAATAATAACTCTGTGGTCTTTATAAAAATGATTCTTTAATTTTTATCCCTAAAATGTCTAAGATAGACGTTTACTTTGACGTAATAATTTTATTGGAGATGTTATGCTGACTTCAACATTATCTTTATATTTTATTTTTAAAAAAATAAGATTAATAATGGTAGCTAAATAAAATATAGTGAGTGGTTTGTAATACATTGCAATATTAAAATATATCTATAGTTATTTTTAGTATTTATGTTTTTATTTTTTATTTTTTAATAAGTTTAAAATATAATTAAATGAAAGTAGAAATATAAAGTATGGACCAAAAAAAATCTTTTTGTATATCTTTATAGATATATAATTTTATTTTTTTATTAAAAGAATTTGGTTTCCTTAATGCAAAAATCTGCGTCTACCATTTCAAGTAGTTATATGTTTTTAACTTAAAATCAAGTGAGTATTTCATGTTGTATTTATTCTTATATGTGACACGTGAAAGAAATTTGGATATTTAAAGTAGAAACTATTAACATAGAAAAAAGATCAAAATAAAGACTACAATAATCAAAAGAGATTTTATTTATTTTATAAAAAAAAATAACATTAGTTTCCAATTTTTGAGAGATAAAAAAAATAGAAACATTTTGCAAGAACTAAAACTAAAATTTGTTGATCGTATAGAAGCCAAAATATATTCGAGTGTTGTTTAAAAAATATTTTTATACTAATGAAATATATTTTTTAATAATTTAAATTGAATAATATTTCAATTTATTAATGATGTAAAAATATAACATAATAGTATCTCTTTCATGTCAGGCTATAGTACTGTTGACTCTTGATATGCATACCTATTGTGTTTTGTTTGGTTTATCATAAGTTTTTGTTTAATTTTCGGTGTTATGTTCATACTTGTAAAAAATAATCCTCCCATAAATATAGGGGTGAAGTTAGCAAGACTTATGTAAGAGATGGTCAAAGATAAACTTCTTAGCATGGACAATGAATTATATTTAAAGAACATTGAATTAAAAAAAATAAACCTAAATTTGAAGTTGCTTTCCTAAGTTTGTCTTGATATAGAAAATAATATAGGGTCAATTTTGTGTTGATTTGATTGAAATTGAATCTAAATTTGATGTTTTGTGTTTAAGTTTTTTCAATGAAAGATCGGTAAAATGAAAACTTATATTAAAAAAATAAAAATTATCGACGAGATAAATTTATTAAAAATATCTAAAATCTGTTGATAAATTGATTGTATATAAATTTATCGACAGATTTTTGAGTCTGTCAGTAATTACTGACAGATTTAGAATAAATCCCTTATAAAAATCATTGATAATGATATTTTATTGATAAATAAAATTTCGTCGATAATTTAACTTTTTCTTATAGTATTATACGAAAAGATTGATTTAGTTTTTTAAAAATTAATAATTACTAAAATAAATAATTACGTGTATTAGCATAATAAAATAAGTAATAAAATGAGTGAAATTTCTTATGAAATATATTGATTTTCCATTCAAAGGTTAAAAACAAGAAATATATTACTTATACATTAATTTTTTTTTTATCTCTTATCTAATCATATCACCTTTTTTTTTAACCATTTTTCTTAACTTACATATGCGTTAGTCTTGTAATTTCACCCAACAAAAATTAAATTACTTTGAAAATATTCTTACAATTTTTTATTATTGGTAGTCGATTTTTCAAGAAAATATGTTTTTTTTTCTATTTTTAAATCTCTAATTACATCCTTTTCTTTTTCTTTTATGACATTTTCAATGTGTTATTAAATAAAAATACTAATTGTGTATTTAATATTATATGGGAACGGATTAGGTTGTGAATATTAAAATTTTTATCCCTTGTTTTTCCAAAATCCAAATATAAAATTACATATTATAAACTATAATATAAGTTAGGTATGATATTTTTAATCGTGCCAAACGAAAAGTCAAAGTACACCCTAAGTCTTATAGTTGTCCCTTATATAAGACCATCCACGCCAAAGACATGGCAATTTCCTTTAACGGTCTTCGGATTTAAATTAAGAATAACAAATAAAGATGATGTACATGAAAGATATATTAAAAAATTAATGAAAATTTCGTCGAAAACCATGAAAAGATAAAAATTGATGTGGCTTTTGTCTCGAATTACTAAACAAAGACTTAAGAAGAATACTAGAGTTGATTTTAATTTTTTTTTTAACTCTTAATAGCACCAACCACTCATGGATTAACACTAAAAACTTCTAATAATCAATTCACCTTTCATACGTTTGATAAAACGTTTGCATGCTGCATGGTATGCTACAATCATTGGTCAATGAAAACTATATATATAATTTCAATTTTTAAAATGCACACTTCATCCCTTTTAATATATAATCTCACTAGTTTTCCTCCACATGGTACATAAAATATAGTACAATAAAAACTGGATAATATTGACTCAAATTATTGCTGCAATTTGTTATGGATAAATATATTGTATGAATAGAAAATGTCACAAAAACCAGTTGTGTGCAACTTACAAACTTCTATTAAATCAATGTAATGACTCTACGCTTTGGTGAAAAATATGCATTTTTAATGAAAATGAAATAAAAATAAATGGATTTCAAAATTGATCTATTGTAGGCTTAAAGGTATTCTAAATTGATAAACTTTGGCATCTATTTTCCTAAACATTGCTCCCAACCTATATAATTCATAACCCTACTAGGAAAAATATATAGATATATATATATAATAAAAAGTACCATCTAAGTTACAAAATTGAAAAGGTTAATTACAAAATTAAAAAAAAAAAAAAAAAAATCCTTTAGGTACAGGGTCTATTTTGCTTAATTGACATTTTTTATACACACAGTGAGGGAATAAACAATTAGTCAACTAGGTTTGGTACTTTTAATCAACGTTTTAACTGAACGTTGTATATTAAAAAAAATGATACAGGGACTCCTTTAAAATGATCAATCAGATTTTTTAGTAAAGATTAAATAAATATTTCAAACCAATAACACTTATTTAAAAAAGCAAGAATATAAATACATTAAAATAAACTTACATATATTTTTTATGTTAGAGAAATGATTATATAATTTGAGATTATTATTTGTCCATATTTCCATCGATCTTTATATTAGAAATTGAGTTTCTTTTTTACTTTCTGGAAAAGAATTAATAAAACTCAACTATTTATTATGTGAAGATTACTTGGCTCATTTATTTTGAACCATATTGTAATTCCCTTTTTTTATACTGTCTAACTAAATTGGAATTTTAGCCTACTATTCTATGCAGATTCTAAGAAAAAAAATGTATACAAATATTATTAAAACTCTTGATTGGACAATACCAAAAAATATTTAAGAAATATATTGAAGTTTTGCTTATAGTTTACCTTGTCAAAATTTGCATTACCCATTCAACAGCATACTTAATATCAATCACGAAGACAATGTCATAAGCATTTTTCTTCTGCCCACGCTAATGGAAAATAGGTGGTGGTAGTAGTTTTCAGAAGTATTTGTTTATCTATATTGCACTCTTAGGTATATAATTGTGAGTTTATTTTATATTGAACATAAATAAAAAAAAATTAATAATATATAAAAAAAAATTCATAAATTCAAATGTCTTAGGATTTTAAATTAAAAATGATATCAGTTTTTTTTATAAGTCTTACTTAGTTCTCATTATTATTTATTCTTAACGTTGTTTCCTCTTTCAAGCATAAACTCTTGCTCCTGCTACTCTCGTAGTAAGTTGGAAATAATACAACAGCATTCCCAATCATAGATGTTGATTTTGGCCTAACTTCAAGTCCCACATCAGTGGGTTTATTCTTAGGGAGGGAGGTTGTGAGTTATAAAAGAATTCCTCCTCCTCCCATTTCAATGTACCAAAACATTCTCTTCTCCCTTTTAATAGAAGTAGTGCCATTGTGTGGTTCCCGGAGATTAAGCTATTTGCTGAACTCCGTTCAAAATATTTTTGTCTAGTTTCTCTATTTTTAATATTCAATATTATTAGGGGGAAATCTCAACATTTCCCAACAATAGACACAGCAGAACACAGTCCATTTTTATTATCTTCATCACTGATTGATTAGCATTCAAAAGCTTCTGTTCTTGAAGTTCACAGCTCAGATTTCTTAAGATTTTCCAAGGTATATAAACCTACACATATTACTTTTTTTTGTTTAGAATATGCTGCTGAGTGAAAAGAAATGCCTTGGGGGAAGTTTGTGGAATGATATAAAATTGAAATAGAAGTTAATATAATCACATAGATATGTAGATATGTTGCTGAGCTCATAGTAAAGGTCACTTTTGCTGATATAATCATAGAAATATGTAGAAGCCTTAAATTGTAAGGTGAAGCTCCTCCCATCAACACAAACTTCTTTTTTTCTTTTTTGTTACTAAGAAAGATGAAGGGAAAAGTTTATGTAGAAGAGGAATTTGTTGATTAGAATAGTTTCCAACTTCATATGGGGAGAGGGGGTTGAAAGAGTTTATGTAACTTCATTTGAACTTGTTATAAGTTTCTGTTAACTTGTTTTTCAGCTTTCTGGGAAAGTTCATCAGTATAAGCTTTTTTTGGTGTTTATTAGTTTTACATTGAAACTTACATATAAATATATTCTCGTTGCTTTGCATAAAAATCCTTTTCTCTATCATCATGATTCTTTTTTGCCTATTGATAACAGTATCATCGTAATTCTTATTCTTATGAGAACAAGGAAAAGATGAAGGCAAGTATTAAAGAGAGGATTCTCGCTGCATTCCATGTCACAACACTGAAAGAAAAGACTGAGAAACTTTGGAAAAAGATGGAATCTTCATCCATGGATAATTATGAAAATAAAATTGATGTGGAAGATGATAATGGTAAAACATGTGCCCACTTTTGACAAACAGTTTCTTAACAATGTTTGTTTCTATTCAATCATGTACTTTCTTTTATATTTAACATAAAAAATATCATTATTCATATTTAATCTTTTATATCAAAGATTTTCTTTAATCATTACCATGCTCCAAAAATCACCGTAGGACCAAGCCTAATTCATGTTACAAATAAATAACCATTTTTTAACCACACTTAAGGGAAAAGTCATTATTACATACATAATCTCAAATTTCATAGCCAAAGCAGAAGTAAAATTTGTCAAATATTATCGCCTGCTACCTCTGAAAATGCATTGTGTTGCTAATTATCCATACTTAATTTCATTTTATATTTTATTTTCAATTAACTAAATATATTATAAGGCAATCAAACATCAAAGAGAATCCACTTTCTCTGATGGTGTGTCAGCTTTTAGTTGAAAGTTCTCAAATCACAATCTGAACAAAAATTATGGATATGCTTTTTGTCCAAATCATTGTTTGAAGTTGTTCAAACAAAAGGCCAAATATATGGTATTCTTTCAAGACCAATCTTATCAACAACCAGTGTTCCAAACCACCCTCCATTTCTGCCAAATATTAATTACTTTTCTTTACAATAACATAAAAGCTAACCAATAATACAAATTCGTGATGATTTGTCACTTTTAGTACTAAAATCATTCACACCCAACATTATTACTCTTTATTTTTATTTAACAGTGTTATGAAATTAACAGGTAAAAATAATGTAATGAAGATAATATTAAGTATTTAGTTGAATAAAAATAAAACAATGTTAATTATTGCCTTCTATTTTTTATTTATTTTTTAGTTTTCTTCGACTAAATATTTTTAATTTCCTCTCATTCACCTTTTAAAATTTTATTTATTCATTTTTTTCTTTATACCGAATAGACCACTATTTGTGTCTTTTTGGTAACCTAACTTGGGTTAGTTCTTCTTGTATTCAGTGATTTTTTTTAATATACTAAAGAAAGAATTCTTGTGAAAAAGAAAAAAAAAAGATTATTTCTCAACAAAGAAAGAAATAGAAAATCATTACCAAATACGTCATCATTGGATTTGAAAACATCACTTGGATTGCAACATGATAAGTGTTTTTCATTTTCTTTTGGGATTGGGCCCCACCCTTCACTAAAAAAAAGTGCAAAATAAGAAAAAAAAATATTAAAATTTATGAGACGAGATAACAACCAAGATAAAGACTAAAAAACATTAACTAAGAAACTAAAGAATTTTGGTTTCTGCGTTAAGTATCTACAAACTGCAATTAAAAAAAAGAAAAAAAACAAAAAATAAAAGGAAATAGTAATTTTATCCAATAAATTATTGAATTATGGGCTTATTGATTCTTGAAACAAAATTCAAATTATCAAAGGAGTGGACAAAGTACAAATAAAAATGCTAAAATCCAATCATATGCCAACCAAGTTCACATGGATATCAGATTGCATATTAATTAAATGATTTAATTATTGACTATATATATATATATATATATTGTTCCAATTTTCTCTCTCATATATAAAAATGTAATCTTAAAAAAGTTAGAGATTAATTTATATGGAGACATAAATAATTCAATTCAATTTAATTTTTCCCGTCCTGACAAACATATATATATATATATATATATATCATTAAAAAAATAAAAAAACACATAAAAATAAGTAATTATCTAAAAATAGTAATAACATTTTTGATGTAATTTTTAAATATTTTTATTGTTATTAGCTTTAGGATTTATGAGGCAGCTATACTATTAATTTACTTTTTACTTTAGAATTTATACCACAGTAAATTCACCTATTAGGCTAATATGAAATCAAAATTTAGAGAAAGAATTGATTTAACTTACTAACAACATTCTTTACATAGGATTAAATTAAAATATGTTTCCTATTGGATAAGTACAAGTTTGTTACTCAAATTGATTGATGTATGGGAGGTTTAACATTTAAAAGATGTATTTTTTTCTCTTAAAAATCACAAAATCATCCTATTTTTTGACTGGAAAACTCTTACACAAAAAAAATATATATATATATTTTAAGCTCGAAATCTTTTATCTAAAACTATTCAATAATATATTGTTTTAGCTTGACAGTACTTTTTTTAATAATTGTTTGTGATAATATATCATATGAATATAACATATTGAAAAAAAAAATGTATGTGTATATTTTCTCATAATGTAAAAATGTATTTTTGATGTTAAGTTGAAACCAACTATAATGATAAATAACTATCTTTTTAACCGGAGAGAAAGTGTAACTGTAATATTTGGTTGCAAATTTTTATATATCTTATGATAACTAAACAAGTTTTAAAGCAATTAATCTCACTATGAAGTAGTATTTGTTTTAGAAGTATATATATTTATTGATGTTTGATTTGTTTGTTAGAGGAGAAATCTACTTTCAAATACCACTAATTTGAAGAATCCATATCTCATGAGTCTTCTGTTATTCTCACTTTAAGAAATTTAGAAACATAGGTATATAAGATAACAAAGATAGGTATAAGATAACAAAGATAAACCTAATGTACGATGAAAAACTAACTAAATTAAAGTTAGAATAGTAGAAATATGGATTAGCTTGTAACCTTTTAAATAGCAGTAGGTCAATAACTTTTTTTAAAAAAGGCTAGAAAATATTAAAAATAATGTTAAAAATGATTAAAGGTAACCTTTAATATATATTTTATTAATTAATGGTAAGTTAAATTTTATATTATAATGTTAATATGTAACTAAAAAAGATATATCATCCATCTAAGTCTACAAGTCTTTTGTCTGAATCTATTATTAACATTATTTATTCATCTAAGTCGACGAGTCTTTCGTCTTGAATTTATTATTAACATTATTTATTGTGTGTTGAAAAAAAAATGTTTATGGAGATAAAAATACTATGATAAATTTTACAAAATACAAATACATTATATTGTATAAAAAAAAATAAAGTTGATAAACCAAGATAAATTAACATTTTTATTGATTTGATTCACCAACTTTATTTTAATTTATTTATTAAAACCCATCATGATAATTCCATTTCAGCCCATTCTTTGAAGCTAGATAGACAAGAATGGAGAAGATAGGGTGGAGTGGACTATTTCGTCACGCAAAACCCAGATGCACATTTTTGTCTCATATGAAATGTACAACGTACTTATGCACATATTTTTCTTTGTAATAATCTTTCCTCTATCAAAAATGCATGCATATTTCTCACTCTGAAATCTTCACAGTCTTCAAAATCATGCACACACATTTCTATAACATTTTGAACTATCATGTCATCAATTAATAACTAAGAAACAAATGAAATAATATATTAGAGACCAAAGATGTGAAGAAATTCAGAAAACAAAAGCATACTTTTGCCCAATACAAATATGACATTCCCAATTTTATTTACTAAATTTAATATCATTCAATGATTAATTTGTTCAGACCTTTGGTCTCTATTACACTTAACAGGATATATTTTACTGATATTTTGTGTGTTTGTGGCCATTTCCTCATTTTGGTGGTTGAAGAGGTGAGAATTAAGTTCTCTAAGCAAAAAAAATTCTCCATTACTAGTTATTTGATTAAATGGTATCCCATTGTTTTATTTTTTAAATTGATTTTTTTTTTCAAATTGAATTTCATTAAGAAGAAATATGAATCATGAAAAAGATTAATAACATAATTATATTATTTAATATTATATGCATTATTGAATATATTTAAAGACATAATTGTTAATAACTGATTCAATAGCATTTACAATTATTAAATAAATTTTACAGTCAAATCAAACATTAATAATTAATAAAAAAAGTATTATAGAAAAAGCAACAAATGCATGGTAAAATAAAGGTTTTAGATTGAAACTATAATTTTATTCTAAATTTGCATAGATATTACCTTAATGAGGAAAAAAAATGCCTAAAAAATAGTGTGAAACCATGTCTTTGTTGTTATTCTTAAAAGAAAAAAAAAAGTATGTCTCTTACAAGAGAGAATGATCCATGATTCCACAATCCTTACTATATGGAAGAAAGATGATAAAGAAAATTCAAAGTGTGAAAGTGAAATGCCTGTACTTAATAAATGGAGAGAGAGAGGGGCCATGAAGTAATTATCAGAAATCCCATTTTGACGCCCTAATTTCCCCAAATCAAATTTCATTGATTTCACAACACACAAAATTCAAAGAAAGCCACACTCTTTCTTCCTCTCTCCTTCCTCCATTTCCTCTCCACCTTTATCAAATCCCTGCCTCCAATCAAATCAACCCCTCTAACTGCTGTAGATCTGTACAAATTCTTGCTCCAAATTTCAACCCAATTTTTTTTGGGTCCTTGTATGATACCCTGAGAAATTTCAGATTTTCCACCTCAGATTTTGTTAGTCTAGGCACCAATCGCAACCCCATTCCGAGAATTCGCCGTAGACAAACGGGGTTCCGAATCCAGCGACCCTCGAGAAACCCTAGCTTCGTGCATATAGAGTGTAGCAGCGTCTTTGTACATTGTTTTTGCGTAGAAATTTTTGGTTTTTAGATCGGAGGGATGAACAATAGAGATAGAGAGAGGTACCCACCTGGGATGGGGTTAGGAAGAGGGTTGAACTCGAACCCTGGGTTTCAACCGAGGCCACATCAGCAACATCAATATGTGCAGAGGCACATGGTGCAGCACCATCATCCGCAGCAGTATCAGCAGAACCACCACCATCAGCAACAGCAACAACAGCATCATCAACACCATCAGCAGCAGCAGCAACAACAACAGCAACAGTGGTTGAGCAGGAACCAGTTAGGTGGTGGGACCGACACCAACGTTGTCGAGGAGGTTGAGAAGACTGTACAGTCTGAAGCCGTTGACTCAAGGTCTTGTTTGACCTTATTGTTTTTCTTTTCTGTGTCTCCGTGTCTGTTTATTTGAATTGGGGCCTTGTCAGATTGATTTCGTTAAATTTCGAAGGTTTTTTGAAATGGTTCATCGCTGGGATTTAGGCAGCAATGTCATGGTTTTTGAACTCTCATGTGACCCAACTGTGACTGCATTTGTCTGCAATTTCTTGATGTTGCTATTGAAATTGCTTAAAACATTGAAAATTACGTTGTGTGTTGGACCATGTGTGGTGATGGGATTAATGAAGGATGTTGGATCTGTTGAGCTTTCTGGGTTTGGAATGGGTAAGGTTTTGTGGCATGAGACATTTTTCAATGGTTAGTTAGTTGTGTGGGGGAATGTCTATTCTGGTGTGTAAGAGGATGTGTAACTATTGGAGGAAAGCCTATCATCTCACGTGGGAATGTGTAGTTATTGTGGTCTCTTTATAGTTCTGAGAAGGTTTAGAGATTTTGGTTTTCTTTTTCTTTGTTGTAATGGTGAAAATAATCTGTCTGCCAAAGTGGTTTGGTTTAAATAATTTGGGTTGCTAAAGGGTAGCAATTATTGGAATTATTCTTTTGTTTTCTTCTATGAACGGAGACCCCGTTGTTGTATGTTAGGGGATCGGGATTTCTGGTGTAATCATAGATTTTGGAAGATAATGTAATTTATATTGTAAGTGGTTGCTGAAACTCAAATTTGAGCTGTAAAACTAAATATCTGTTTGTGGTTTTCTGAATGTCTAGGTTACGATTCTTTTCTTGATTAACTCTGTCTATGATGATCATTAATATTTACATTGATTTCTGTTGTGTATTTATGTTTAAATTCAAAATGAGTTGATAATGTCTAATTCTCCACTGTTGGGGCTTAGTTCCTTGGTGTTGCAAATGTATTATGACACTACATATGTTTGCTCAATTTGGAGTATGTGAAAGTGAAAAGTTCGAAAATGACATGTTAAGTTCAAATATATTACCTATAGACAAAACTAGTTTATACTGGTTCTTGCCTAAGGAGATAATTGTTCTAATTTTATCCTCAATTGATTTCATTTGTTAGTTCACAAGATTGGAAGGCAAGACTAAATATCCCTGCTCCTGATACACGCTACAAAACAGAGGTATGGTTCTGAAAATTGAAAACAATTAATCTCGTGATTGAAGTTGTTGATTGTATGAAATATGCATTATGCTTTAGTCGTGTGTTTTGTTTCAGAGATTCTTGGGGAGGTACACCTTATATGTGATGTTTCTAATTCCATACTATTTTATTTTCATTTATTTGTGAGTTGATAATTTTAGTTAATATATTGGAATTTTTTGTTGAGCTGATTCTCTACATAGGTGATAGCTGGCATTTTGTTGATCAATGTCTTATTTAGTACCATATATGCTATTATTTAGGCATTTGAGATTGACGTTTTTTCAGTTATTTGGAATTAGATTCTGAATCTCGAGCATAATCACACACTGTTAAAATTGTAGAGATATAGGGAATGTACTCTTATTCTACTCCTTGTAAGTTATAACCAGTTCAGTATCATTTACTTTTGTCAGGAGGTTTATTTTTGTTTGATGAAATTGAATTTTATTGCTAAATTAAATGCTAGATGTATCAGTGTGGTTATATTTTTACTTGATAATCTTATAATTTTATATCCATTTGAAGGTTTAATTAGATGTTATCATCCATGAGTTATTTGTTTAAAATTTTTATTTTATGTGATTAAATACTATTAACTTTATATTCTAGCATTTCTGTTAGTCTTGAGCTTTATTCTTTGTTTTTCTCAGGATGTGACAGCAACTAAAGGCAATGAATTTGAGGATTACTTTTTGAAGCGTGAGCTGCTTATGGGAATATACGAGAAGGGTTTTGAAAGGCCATCTCCTATCCAAGAGGAAAGCATTCCGATTGCTCTTACTGGTAGTGACATTCTTGCTAGGGCTAAAAATGGAACAGGCAAAACAGCTGCATTTTGTATTCCTGCATTGGAAAAAATTGATCAGGATAATAATGTTATTCAAGGTTTGACCTCTACTTACATAAAGTATTTTACAGAATTCTCAGAATATAATTGAAATGATTATGTTTATTGTTCTCAGTTTGTTAGCCTTTCTTGTAGCCGGCTGCTTGTTGGCCTCACTAAGCAGTGTTTCTTATTAAAACTGAGATATGCGGTGAGAGAAGTAACTGTTATTTATGATTATTGATAGGGAAGGTCCAACTAATTTAGTGACATTATTTCTGAGTATTCACTTAAACAAGCTTGATGTAATATTGTTATTTTAATTTCCTTAACTTATTTCAGCATTTTGTTCGTACTACAGAAAGATATTAATTGCCCATCTCTCTGATTTTTTTAAGTGTTTCTTTTATGAAGCCACATTTTTTAAAAAATTATAATCAGTTTGTAAAAATCTAAAACTAAATGTTTTAGTGCTATTCTCTGAAGCTAGAGGTAGTATTTTTTTTAAAGTTTAAACAGTCAGCCCCTAATTCTTCGAGAATATTTTTGAGTAATTTCTCTTAATTTTAACTATAACTTTTGAACATTTCTTTAAACAAAATTGGTTTATAGCGGATAAGAAATATTCGATGACTGTATAAATTATGTGAAGGTACTATGGTCTTCTGAATATCCTATAATTTCTCCTTGTATGTATATATTGATTGTTGTTTAACATGTGGCTACAAAGTTTTTGTTGTCTTGTCCATGTGCAAATAGATTTTGGTGCCAAAGTTTAAAAATAGTATATCTTTGGCTTTGTTGTTGATGCATGATTCATTTATTATGTTATTTGTAGTTTATTTAATGTCTATTATATATATTTTTGAATGAGAATTATTTTAGACTCCACTTATGTCTTGATCATTGCCTTTGTTCTATTCTTTCATGCAGTTGTAATATTGGTCCCAACACGAGAGTTGGCTTTGCAAACATCCCAAGTGTGTAAAGAGCTTGGAAAACATTTGAAAATTCAAGTTATGGTTACAACAGGTGGTACCAGCCTGAAAGATGATATTATGCGTTTATATCAACCAGTTCATCTGCTAGTTGGAACTCCAGGAAGAATATTAGATCTTGCAAAGAAGGGTGTTTGCATTCTGAAAGATTGCTCTATGCTTGTTATGGATGAGGTAGTTACATTTCTCTTGTAATTTACTAATTGATAGAGATACATTAGGTAATTGATACTGTTTATAGCATTCATTACAAAAGGGATTGAAGATGAGGGTAAGAAATGATTGCATGGTGTTAGCAGAAGCAATGGCTTTCTTTATTGTGCCTCTGATTCATGACATAAATATTTATCTTTTCCTTAGTTTCCTTTACATGTTCATTCTCTGGAACTTTTAACAGTAATTCCTCTGATATTCATACTGGTATTGATCAGAGGTTTCTGTTTTTTGGAGACTTCGGTACCGTTCTTCATTTACCCGATGAATTTGGTTGAAATGAAATGTTAGAATGTTTACTGGATGGTGATGTACGAAGAGATTGACATGGTATATGTCATGTTTCTTGTTCTTAGGTTTCTTTGTTTCCTCTTTGTACCTGTAATTTATGCACCAATAATGAATTCTTTGTTTATCAAACTGAAAAAAATGACAACAACGAGGTTTTATATAATTTTCTGTCAGGCTGATAAGCTTCTCTCCCCAGAGTTCCAACCTTCAATAGAACAGCTGATTCAATTTCTTCCAGGAACCCGTCAAATTCTGATGTTTTCTGCTACATTTCCTGTTACTGTTAAGGACTTCAAAGATAGATATCTACGTAAGCCATACGTTATTAACCTTATGGATGAGCTAACTCTGAAAGGTATTACACAATATTATGCATTTGTGGAAGAGAGGCAGAAAGTCCACTGCCTAAATACTCTTTTCTCTAAGGTAAATCTATGTCAAGGTATCTAGATTTTCCATATGCTATCTTTGAATATAGTACTAACAATAGTGTCTATTTCAGCTTCAAATAAACCAATCAATCATTTTCTGCAATTCTGTGAATCGGGTTGAACTTCTTGCCAAGAAAATCACTGAACTTGGGTATTCGTGTTTCTATATTCATGCAAAGATGTTGCAAGACCACCGTAATAGAGTATTTCATGACTTCCGCAATGGTGCCTGCAGAAATCTTGTTTGTACTGGTACGTTGCAGGCACTTTAGCATCCTGCTATAAATGAGCATAGAGTCTTTCTTTTTATTCTGTTGATTGCTGCGCAATGCCTATCCAGCGAGAGATGCAACTTTTAATGTTTTTCATTATATTGTTTCAGAATTCCGTTTTGAATGGATGATGAATAATAGCATACTCTGTATATTTGTTTGGTTAGTGTGATTCATTGATGCGCTGGTGGTATTCAGTAATATTTCATGCCACATGCCCTTAGTTAAATATATCTGCATGGTGGCATTCGCTAGATTTTTACTTTTTTTAATTTATTGTCCCTAATAATTATAACTATAACTTCTCATCTGTTTCGCTTGTTCTGAAACATTTACAGATCTTTTCACTAGGGGAATAGACATCCAGGCAGTCAATGTTGTTATTAATTTTGATTTTCCGAAGAACTCAGAAACCTACCTACACAGGGTATGCTCAATTTCTGGTTTCTCCCTACTGCGATCATGGTTGTGTGTTCTTATGGATGTTCTGTTTTGTAGGTTGGTCGTTCAGGGAGGTTTGGGCACCTAGGTTTAGCGGTGAATTTGATCACCTATGAGGATCGCTTCAATTTGTAAGTATTTGTTAGATGTCACTTTCAGTCATAATTCGTAAAGATTTCTCATGCATTTCCATTTATTTTTTCCAGATATAGAATTGAACAAGAACTTGGAACTGAAATAAAACAAATTCCGCCACACATTGATCAAGCAATATATTGCCGGTGATTGGTGGTAAATACCTTGATTGTATTCACAACTGTGGTGAGTAATAGGAAAACTTTTATTTTCATGTTTATAATGGCCATTACCGTTCTTGATAAGGGTTGTGATCTTAAAAGTGAAAATAAATGTATATATTTTTATATGTGAATATCTGTAAATAGATTTCCTGAGCAATTAATCTTTCCCATTTCCACTAATAAAAGTTGATGTCAAAATTTTTAGTTCGTAACACATCCACTGTCTCTTCTCTTTTCAATCTAATTTACTTTCTGGAAGAACTAAAATCAAATTTTAATTTTCCAAGAAAAAGAGCTTTTATTTTCTAATTTTTATTTAACTATTAATTGTACTTTTGCGCCTAATAATTAATGTTTATTACTACTGCCCTTTATTGGAGCAAGAGGTTGCCGGGTGTTATATCATACCTCTAATTCTTTTACCTTACCTATTTGTTCACTGCAGTACAATTGAAATTATGCTGTTACTGATTTCTGTGCATGCATGTTTTCTACAGGTTGATGTGACTGTTGGTGAAGCAGGTGTGAATACTTTGTATTAGGATGCACTATGAAAATATAAGGGAATTGTGAGACCCTTTTGTTGAATGTTTTTTGGTTAATTTCTGGCTTTGGAGAGCTCTTAAACACCATTATTAGGAGTGTCAGAAAGTTTATATGAGCTTTCAAATGTTACATAAATGCCGGGTTTCCATTTGCAGATGTGTTTGTTACCAAGTGTTACTCCAGATTTTACATTTCCATAGTAATGCATTTAACTGTTTACTTAGGAATGTACCTTACTATGAAGACATCCCTTTCTATTCTACAATAATATGCACCAATGGTTTGCAATTAACAGGTTTTGGTATTGACGTGTTTTCTTCCTCCATAAACAAGCCTTGGTTAAAATGTGATTCGGGATAATGTAGTTAATACAATCTGGATCACAGATAAAATTGCCATTTAGTTTGATAATTGTAAAGAATGTCAAACTTTTATTATTTGATTCATTGTTAGCTTTTGTCTTTTAATTTTAAGGCTGTTATTGTTTTGAAAATATCTTAAAATTTTTCTTTTAAATTGATATTGATTATAATTAAAATTGATCAGTTAACGTGCAAGTATGTGAGAAAATATAGTATACATTAACAATGTACAACAGTTTGACATGGTGACAAAATATACCACGTTTTTTTTTCATTGATCAAAGAGTAGAGTTTTTTGCATTGACAACGTCGTAATTTTTTGCATTCTATTTTCGCTCTATTTTAAAATTAGTAGCTTTTTTTTTTTATGAAGATGTTAATATACGTTTTTTATCACATCAATACATGTTAATTTATATATCCACATATTATAGAGGCTCCTTTTTTATTTTGGAAATTCTCTTCACTTTAAACAATCATATACGATGTTATTTAAGTTTAACCAGAAGTAGTAATTACGCCTTTTTAATTTTTCCAAAACTTATCTTTCCTAAAGATTGTACTGCCTCTTTTACCCTTTTATAATACATCTCTATATATTTCTCCCCTTTCACCTCTACGTCCATAATCCTAAGAGCGACTTCCAGAGTAGGCTATTTTGGAAACATTACGGATGTAAAATTTAGCTTCTGGAATGATTTGTTCCGGAAGTCAAATTTTACTTTCGAGAAGTCAAAAATTCAAACCCATAAACACTGCCGAAAAGAGAATTTCGGAGATCTTCCGAAAACTGCATTCCGAAATACAAAAAACACACACCACCCAGACTTACCTCCGACAAAGACACCACCTCGCAACAACCACCACTGCTCCAACCTTCCACTCACAACCACCATTGCCACTACAACATGCGGCCACCCTTGCCACCGCAGCATCACTATCCCTCACCCACCTCCATTTCACTCTTCGAAACATATATAATAACCTTCATAAGGGTAAAGGAGTCTTTACAAAATAGGCAATTTGGAAAAACAAAAATGGTATGGAGGTACAGGAAGAACCTATGAAACTGGAGGAAGAAGCTCTACCCTAATTTGAGTGAACGGGATCTCGATTAACTCAATTTGAATTCAAACCAATTCAACTTTATATAAAATAAAATAAATTCAATTAAATATATTTGAATGTTTCAAAAATTAAAATATCCTCTATCCAAACTCGGGGTTTATATTAAATTTTCAATTGATAATTGTAATAATTTGTTTTTGATGAACACAGATCACAAGTGATGATCTAACTCCAGAGGGTGTAGTATTCTAACTATTTTTCTCTTCAAATTCTTTTTTAACATTGATAGTTGTGGCTCATATAATTGTGGTTTTCAACAATTGCTGTTAGGCTGCATAAATTGAGAAATAAAACTCAAAAAGAAAAAATCTATAATTATTTTTTAAATTTTAAATATGAATTTAAATATTTAATAAAAACAAATTTTTAGTGCGATTATAACAATTATAAAAAATCTTAAAAATCAATTATCTTCTATTTACCATAAGTAAATAAGAAATAAAATATATAAATCGTAAAATAAAATCTAAATTTATATTTTTAATTTCATAATATGAATAAAATAATAAATAAAAATATTTAATTATGTTACACATATAAACAATATTATATAACAATAAAAGATTTTAAAAAGAAGTTAGCACTGACCTTGTCCCCGTTGAAATCTCTATGAAAACAGCATACCCAACAAGTGCTTGAAAAGAATCTCCAAATCATAAATGATTGGCCGAATGTGTTCATGAGTCACGGATGAAATCCTTGATTTCAAAGCATAGAATATATTATAAATTCTCTCTTTGAAGGAAATAAACTAAGCATGAAGAATCCAACTTTGTTTGGGATGATTGAAGTGGAAGCTATTCAAAGAATGACGTGAAACTTTTGTCGTGCAATATTGCTTTCTTCAAATCATACTAAAACTGCAAATTGATGTCATCATTTAGCTTCCCTCCGTATCAACTATATTTTCCTTAAAAACTATATTTTACCGGCTACTTGTTCTCTCTCCTAATTTTCCCTAAGAACGCTAAATGCTATTAATTTGTGAATCTGAGAGGGTTTGGTTAAAGATAGAGAGAACGAAACAGCAGAGGAATTGTGCGAGGGTGTGATTCATGATCTTTTGGAATCTAATATGATTGTACGCTGTTGTAACGGAAAGTCTTCCATTCTCAATAAATTTCGAATTCTTCCTGCCGTCCTTCATCTGTTAGAATCATATGTATTCAACAAAAATCGAGAACATTGTGGATTTTTTTATAGACAATTCTTTGATCGGGAATTTGTAAAAAATGGGTTACGGCTTGAACAAAAAAAAGTTACACTAGATCATTCGTATTTTGGTTAAAATGGAGCACTGAATTTAGAAAGAATTTAATGTATTTAAAGGTGCTTCAATTGGCAAGATTCACTTTTGCATCACATTGAAGTTAGGAGTGAAGAATTGTTGAAAGAGTTGGGAAATCTAACGCAGTGGAGATATCTTAGTCTCCGTGGGATATCATGAATATTCAAGCTTCCATCCTCCGTTGCTCAACTTGAAAGACTACAAATTCTTGATCTGAAAGCTTGCCATAATTTGGAAACACTTCCTAATGATATTTCATCAATGGAAAGCCTCACACATCTGATTTTGTCCGAGTGTTACCTTTTGGAGGGAATACCAAAGGGGATCGATAAGCTCACTAATCTCCAAGTTCTGAAGGGATTTGTAATAAGTACTCCTGAAAAGACTCATTGCAGAATATCAGATCTTGTAAATTTGGAAAAACTAAGGCGACTGAGCAGGTATATAGGAAGGGAGGCCGTGATGAGGGATAGGGAGTTTGAATGTTTGAAATATTTTGTAGCACTTGATTATCTGAAAATATCTTGGAGGGGTTCTGACCCAATGTCTGCTAATATTCATTTGTCTCTAGATTTGAGAAAGTTGCATCTTGAATGTTTTCCTGGAAAGAGTTTTGGAGAATTGTTAAAGATGTGTTGAGACTGAAGGAGCTAAAGATAAGTGGAGGAAAACTGGAAAGTATGGATGTAGATGAGAAGTAGTTAAATGTGGAGACACTGCGTCTCGAGTATCTTAAGCAATTGAGTGTTGACATACACTATTTGAAAACAATCTTCTTTCCTGATCTAAGATATGTAGAAGTTAAACAAGTCTCAAACCATTCATACATTGAGCATGAATATTGAGAAGATAGGTTAAGTTCATGTCGTAAAATGTTGTGTATATTTATTTTGTTCTCTGAATATGTTATTCCTAAACTTTTTTGTATATCTAGAGTGCGCTGCAAGATTGAGCAAAACTTGAAAAATAAGGAAGAAATAAATATCAACTGTCTCTATCAGTAAACTTGTTATCTCCCAATTAAATGAATAATATGTTGTACATTGTCTTGTTTGCCAAGATAACAATTGCGAAGTGTGAAAATGTTAAGAACTCAAATTCCATTTGAACACATACTTGTCCTTGTTGTAAAATATAAAAGAACAGCAGAAAAAAGAGAACAAGCCTGCTGGCCCAAGACCGAACAACACTCAAAGGATGGAAGAATACAACCAAAGAAGAATAACCTCAAAAATAAAGGAAAATGATTCAAGAGAAGAGGAAAGAAACTTTGGAAGACTTTTACTTCTCAAAATGGCTTGATACAAATGACAAATGACTAGCTCTATTTATAGTACTCATGGAATGTTCTAGACTCCTAATTAATTTGAACATTCCCAACTACCCTATTAATGGTAGACTTCTCAACTACTCTATTAACTTTAGACATCTCTATAATATTGTAGAATTGCCTCAACTACCTTGTTAATTATAGACAACTCTAGAATATTGTAGAAAACAAAAAATCAACTTTATTTTCAACACTCCACCTTAAAGTGATTTTTTGGATATTAACCCGAATTTCGCACGAAGGAATTTAAAGGAAGTCTTAGAAAGCAACTTTGTGAAAATGTCGGCAATATTTTCCTCACTTCTCACTTCCAACGCATTGACGGTGTTGTCAAGAACCTTTTCTCTAATAAAATGATGCTCGATCTCAATATGCTTGGTTCTTGCGTGAAATACTAGATTATTGGTGAGCTTGAGAGCACTTTGATTATCTCCAAAAAGTGTAGTTGGCTTAGTTATAGGAAGATATAAATAGTTCGCAAGTCTTTGAAGCCAAATGCATTCTTGAGCAGCAAGAGCAGCAGCTTTGTACTCTGCCTCTGTAGTTGACAAAGAGACTGAATTTTGTTTCTTGCTACACCAAGAAATACTTGTACCGCCACTAAGAAATACATATCCTGAAGTGGATCTTCGATCATCCAAGTCTCCGCCAAAATCAGCATCGGTGAAACCAACTAGAGAAGAGGTAATTTTTTCTTAAAAAGTAGACCCATGTCAAGAGTTGAGTTGACATATTTCAAAATCTTTTTTGCTGCTTCTAAGTGAGGTTTCCTTGGTGACTTCATAAATCTGCTAACCAAACCAACTGAAAAGGAAATATCAGGTCTTATGATAGTTAAATATAAAAGACTGCCGACAAGAGTACGATAAGGCTGGGGATTGGCCAAAAGTGATCCTTCTTCACGCCTTAACTTCTTGTTTACCTCCAGCGGAGTTGAACACCTTTTGCTTTGATTCACCCCAAATCGTTCAACTAACTTCTTGGCATAACTTTCTTGAGAAAGAAAAATACCACTTGCCAAGTTTGTCACCTCTAAGCCAAGAAAGTGATGTAGCTCCCCCAACTTCTTGATATCAAATCTGATGGCCAACTCATCTTGAAGCTTATCAACTTCCATTTCATCATTGCTTGTTATTATCATATCATCCACATACAACAACACAACAAGATGCAAGCTTCCTTGTTTTTTAACAAACAAGTTAGGGTCTGAATCCGAAGCTTGATAGCCACAAAATTGTAAATCCTGAGAAATTTTACCATACCATGCACGCGGAGCTTGCTTGAGCCAGTAAAGAGCCTTTTTAAGCTTACACACATAATTAGATAGGAGTTAGAAACATAACCTGGAGGTTGTTCCATATAGATGTCTTTATCCAGCTCCCCATATAAGAACGCATTCTTCACATCAAGTTGCCATAACTTCCAATCATGGAGTGCTGATAAGGCCAACACCATGCGAACAGAAATCATCTTGGCTACTGGGCTGAAAGTTTCTTCATAGTCTTCTCCATATTTTTGAGAGAAGCCTCGAGCTACCAACCTTGATTTATATCTTTCAACACTCCCGTCCGCTTTTCTTTTGATTTTGTATACCCATTTACAAGAAACAGGTTGTAAATCTTTTGGCTTGGGAACAAGGCTCCAAGTTTGATTTTTCTCGAGTGCCTTCATTTCATCATCCATTGAGAGCTCCCATTCTTTGTTTCCTTTTGCTTCTTCAAAGGTATGAGGTTCCTCATCATCAATGGGACCTGCAAAAAAACAAGAATACATGCTTATAAAATTTTCATCTCTGTAGCGTGCAGGTTTGACAATGGTTCTCTGTGGCCTCTCGGATCTGGTTGCATCAGTTGATTCTTCTGGACGTTGCAACTCCGAATGTTGAGTGCTTGAACTCCCCCTTTCACCTTGCTTCTCTGAAAGATTATCAGTTATGTCCAATTCCATAATATTAGGGGTTGAATTTTTAGCCCCTTTTTGGTCAGTGACAATTCCTTCGTAATATAGAGAAATTTCATCAAAAACAACATCTCTAGAAACAATAGAAAGATGAGTTTTTGGATCCATACACTTCCAGTCTTTCTTCCTTTCATCATACCCGACAAAAATGCATTTTCTTGCTTTTGCATCAAGTTTAGTTCTTTGAGATTCAGGTACATGGACATAACAAATAGACCCAAAAACTCTAAGATGTTTAACACTCGGTTTTTCTTTGAAGATAAGTTCATATGGTGACTTCATGTTAATTGGAGAAAGTGACATTCTATTAATCACATAAGTTGCACATTGCATACCTTCCGCCCATAATGCTCTGGGCAAATTCTTCGCATGCAACCAACTTTTACAAGTTTCCGTTAAATGCCTGATCTTTCTTTCTGCAACTCCATTTTGTTGTGGTGTCTCGGCACATGTGAGTTCTCTCTTAATGCCATGCTTTCTGCAAAAAGTTAAGAATTCTTCAGAAGTAAACTCACCTCCGTTCTCAGTCTGCAACCGCTTGATTTTGGAACCAAGCACTCCTTCTACAACCTTCTTAAACTCCATAAATTTGTTAAACACTTCTGATTTGTGCTTAACAAAGTATACCCACGTAAATCTGCTATAATCATCAACAAAAATCAACATATAAGAGTATCCAGAAAATGAGGGGGTTCTTGTCGGACCCATCAAATCACTATGAATAAGCTCTAATGGAGCCGTACATCAACTCGTGGATTTGTCAAAAGAAAGTCGATGTGCTTTTCCAAATTGACAACCTTCACACACTTCACCTCCACCAAAACTTGACAGATTAGGCAAACCATTTACCAATTTTAATTTTACCGTGACCTTTAATTTATCCATGTTAAGATGCCCGAGTCTAACATGCCATAAATGTGAATTATCATTGTTGCTCATTTTCTCAATATATGAATCGGAAGCAGACAAAACAAATAAGTTTTTTACTCTCTTACCGGTGTGAACAACATCAGCCTTGAGCTCCTTAATATTCCACAAAAGCTTCACATCACGTGGACCAAATAACACAAAATTTCCAGCATCAACAACATTTGCGACTGAGAAAAGATTTTTCTTCATACCTGGAACATGGAAGACATTATTAAGTGTAATGGAATCTTCTTGTTTTCCATTTATAACGATAATGCCTTCATTCTCCACCTGATGAACTGTGTTGTCGGCCGTGACAATGGCTTCATTCCCATTATACTCTTTGAGGCTGGAAAACTTAGATTGGTCTCCCGTTAGATGATGGCCGCAACCGGAATCCACGATCCAGTCATCTTCAAAGTTTATGGAAGCCAAGGCATCTACAGATTTTGTCTCCGCCACAAAACACTTCCCCAGTCTTCTTCCTCCTCAATCTTGTCAGCTACATTGCTCTCTCATAATTTAACTCGGCAAAATCTTTTGATATGCCAAATTTTACCATACTGATAGCATTTGAAAATCTTCTTATTGGAGGTAGTGTTAGAAGACTGACCATGTACTCCACTCGAACTGGAGTTGCTTTGGTCATATGGGCGAGAGGTCGAGCTATTTCGATTTCCTTTATTCTTGACAAACTTCTGTCTTGCCATGAGAGCACTCCCTTCTCCTTCTTTTATTGAGACACTAGCCATTTGCTTTGCTAGTGACTCTTGAGAGGATAGTAGATTCTCGAACTCCTCCAAGGATGGTTGTTGAACCCATCCTTGTATCGATGTCACATATGGAATGTACTCCCGCTTCAATCCTCGAATAATAATTCTTCTTATCCGATCTTCAGAAATTGCCTCTTCTGGATTTAACAAGGAAATCTCCGAACAAAGATTTTTAATTTTAAGAAAATACTCAGAAATGGAGAGATTACCCTGCGTGGTGTTAGCGAGCTCATTCTCTAAAATCTGAAGTCGTGCTTCATCCTTCTTATTGAAGAGTCTGTCAAGAGTCCGCCAAATTTCATGGGCTGAATTGCACCGTATGATGTGATCGAACAAGCCGTGAGAAATCGACCGCTTCAACACGAATTCCGCTTTTGCATTCAACTGTTTCCATCTTTTGAATGCATCAACATTCCTTGCTCGTCTGTGGGAGAAGTTGTATTACTCCCGTCAACAACATCCCACAAATCTTCACCAATGAGGTAAGACTCCATACAAGTCCTCCATACCTTGTAGTTGGACTGATTTAATATCTCAATACCAAGTCCACTACGACCACTTGAATCCATTTTTGAGGTACCGGTTGATTTTTCCACCCAGGGATCTTGACACACGAAACTAGAGCCCTTATGGCTCTGATACCATGTAAAATATAAAAGAACAACAGAAAAAAGAGAACAAGCCTGCTGGCCCAAGACCGAACACTCAAAGGATGGAAGAATACAACCAAAGAAGAGTAACCTCAAAAATAAAGGAGAATGATTCAAGAGAAGAGGAAAGAAACTTTGGAAGGCTTTTACTTCTCAAAATGGCTTGATACAAATGACAAATGACTAGCTCTATTAATAGTACTCATGGAATAGGACTCCTAATTAATTTGAACATTCCCAACTATCCTAGTAATGGTAGACTTCTCAACTATTCTATTAACTTTAGACATCTCTATAATATTGTAAAATTGCCTCAACTACCTTATTAATTATAGACAACTCTAAGATATTGTAGAAAAAAAAAATCAACTTTATTTTCAACACTTACAACAGAAATAATAAGTTAGTAATGACTAAATAGATATTTAAGAAACTACTTAGATAAACAATCAACGCTGTATCATCTTAGAAAGCAAATTTTAAGTTTAATTTATCCTCACAAGACTTGTCTTCTTTACTTATATAATATAATTTAATTATATTTGTAGTCGAAGAGAAATCTTCGACATTATGGTGCCACTTTGTCCTTAGACAGTGTTGCAGTGAAACCATTGAAGGAGAAGTCATGAATTTATAGTTCTGATGCATTTATAATGATGACAGATTGATATAATCACGATGAATATCAATTCACTGACAAATTTCAGCGATAATGAAGTTTCCCAGAGAATATACAACCCCATCAATAACTAATATTTTCTTAATATTTGAATAGAAAGAATTTTTTATGTTTAGTTTATGCGAGTGTTTAATAAGAAATCAGATGATGTCACTGGCAGTTAATGAGACATCCATCAAATATCTCAATTAATATTTCTTATCCCTTTGAATAAATTAAAGTATTCATCCATCATGTGTTTATACATTATTCTTCACCCATGTATGAATTGATATCTTCTTCAGTGATTATATATATATAATTGGTTACATATAAACATTAGATTTATCATGGAAAGTTAAATCATGCTTATGAAAATAAGTTGGAGTAAACCACTAGTTTTGTTTATGAAAGTATGAGCTGGTTACAAGCTATTCCTTTAGTTATGTTACTCTAAAATTAGAAGTCCAGTAATTGATTTTTTTTTATAAACTAATGTATAAATTGATAAAATACATTTTAAAATAAGATGAATGAATATAACTTTGCCATTTAGTTTGATAATTTTAAAGAATGTCAAACTTTTATTATTTGATTCATTGTTAGCTTTTATCTTTTAATATAACTAGCGTAATTTAATTTTAAAGCTGTCATTGTTTGAAAAATATCTTAAAAGTTTTCTTTTCAATTGATGTTGATTATAATTAAAATTGATAAGTAATCGTGTGAATATAATGTGAGAAAATATATTATACTTTAACAATGTACGACAGTTTTACATGGTGACAAAATATTCTCTGATTTTTTTTATTGATAGAATTTTTTGCGTTGACAACTTAATAGCTATTAAACTCTTAATATTTCATAGAAAACAGTTGTTTTCATCATGACAAAAATTAATAAGAACAAAATTTTATATTAATGTATTATTTAATAAAAACGTCGTAATTTTTTAGATATTAATGATTTCATTTACAATGTAATTAACCCCCTTGTCTTTTTTCGCTCTAATTTAAAATTAATAGTTTTTTTTTATGAAGATGTTAACATACTTTTACACATAATTATAAAATATGAGGAATATATATAAAAGTAAAAATTTAAAGAAGATTTTACATTTTAGTTTAGAAAAAGAAGGAAGCAAATCAATACTACATGTTAATTTATATATCAACATATTATAGAAGTTCCTTTTTTATTTTGGAAATTCTCTTCACTTTAAACAATCTTATACGATGTTATTTAAGTTTAACCAGAAATAGTAATTAATTTAATGAGATTGAAATTTCCAAAATAATATGATTATTGGATAAATTGCATATCATAAAAATATTCATTATTAAAAAGGATAAGATCATGTCACTGATGATCTTATCACAGAAGTATATATAAGTTAGGAATGGAAAGAGCTAGTTCTATATACATAAATGGATCAATTTTGAAGATGTTTTATAACACATGATCATACATTAGATTTTTAAAATCTAGTCCAAATCCAATCCAAATCTAGTAAGATATATTGAAACTAAATTTTAGATATACTGAATTAATTATTTGAATTTTTTCAATTCAAATTAGATAAAATATAGATTAAATCTATGGTATTAATTAGATTAAATTTGTTATGTGATCAACTAATTGACCTAACATGAGATCAATCCAATTTATCTTAACGTGAGTTCAACTTGATGTAAGTCTGATGTATCAATCAAATATCGATCCAACTTCAGTTACCTAATCTGGTTCAGTCCATCTCAATACCATCTAAGCTTGACTAGATTAAGATTGACTGGACTCAACTTAATGTAGGCCTCACCTAACCTAATCTCGATTGGATTAAGCTTGACTTAAGCTCATCACAACACGATTAAATGTGAGACTAGACTGACTCGGCTAGACTTGGAAATAAGCCGACCCAGCTCCGCTTGATGTGGGATCGACCTAATTCATCTTGACATAACCCGAATCTAATGTGGGCCTGATGTCTCAACCAAACACAAGCTCGAATCAACTTGGCCTAACTTGACCCAGTTCACCTTGGTCCCACCTAGACACGACTTGACCTAGACCTGAGTGGACTCGACTTGAACTAAGTAGACTCAGCATGACGTGGACCTAGGCCAACTCAATTAACATCTACTTGACCTGACCCTTGTTAACATAGGCCCGGGTCGACTTGGCTCAACCTGATGTGGGATCAAGCCAACTCCTTTCAACATGGCCCCGGCCAATGTAGACTCGATGTTGTGGGTTATCAAGTGCCCACCTTGATTTGGCCATACCTGACCCCCTCTCTGTAGATCTAGGCCCACTCAATCTGGGTTCGAGTTCGAGCTAGACTGTAGCCCAAGCTGACTCTTACTGGACTTGACTTGGGTTGACTCGACTTAGTGTGAGTTCGGGTCAAATTGACTTGACTCGGGCCTAGGTCGACTCAACTCGATCTAGGCTTGTGTCAACTCGACTTGACCTAAGTCTAGATTAACTTGACCCGATAGTGGTCCAGGCTAAATTGACTTGACCATCTCTTGAGCTAACTTGACTTGATCTGTGCCCGAACCAACTCAAATCGACCTAAAACCACTCCTTTACTACCTTACTTGAGTCTGACTCGACCTACCATTAATAACTTGTAATGATTGCGACGTACCTGGATTTTAAAATTTTAAAATCCAAAAAATTATCTAACATATATCAAATCCAAATCCAATTAAAGACATTAGATTTAAAATTCACAAATAGAGATCTAGATTAAATAAATATATCTGAATAAACTTAAAGCAATATACAATTTGAATAGTTATAAATGTGATTATTTTTCTCATCCTTAATATATCAATTTGAAAATAGGCAAATTTTTTCTTCAATTGATAATGTCATTTCTTGTGTAGTTTAGTTTAGTATGTAGTTGTCATTGCTTTTAAATATATAGTTTCGTGTATTGTATTATCATTGTTAATGATAACACAAACTAAAATATATGAAATGAAATATTACCTTACTAATTTGTTTTATAATCATATTGTTAGAGTAAAACATCAACCAATTATCCAATGCATCGTTTATTTATGACATTCACCTATTTGATTAACATATTTGTTCAACTAATTTGAACTCTCAAGATATGAATCATGAACAAGTGGGATGTGAAGAAGATGCATCTCAAGTAACAAAATGATACAATAATACATTGAAAAATACATTTATATACAAATATTTAACTTTTTTAAATATAAAGAATAAACCTTAAATTTTAAACTTTAAACTAATTATATATATCTAAAAAATTTGAGGATAAGGTCTCTAAATTCTCAACATAATAATTAACATATGATGACTATTGTTAAAGTAAAAACATTGGATGTAATAATAATCATGACACAATCACAATAGAACAAATATTTCTAAATTATAATGTGTTTGGATGGAACATGTTTAGAGCATAATATATTTTTTTCAAAGAATTGAAATGATTTATAATAAATATGTCTAAATAAGAAATTTGGAAAGAAATTGAAATTATGGAATTTTATTAAAGTAATTGAATTATTTAAAATTAAAAAAATTCAAATTTTAATTAAAAAAATAAGGATTTGAAATTCTTTATATTAAAAAGTTCATATTTCGGTATTTGTAGTTCGTGTTGACTTAGGTTAGATTGGCTTGATTCCGTTGGATTCAGTTTGACTTAACATAGATCAACCTAACTTAGTTTAACATGGTCTCGATCAGATATCTCGACCAACATGAGTTCAACTCAATTTGGCCAAACTTGACCCGATTTGTCTATGTTCCACTTGAGTTCAATTCGATCTGGACCAGATCAAACTTGACTCTACTTGTATCTATCCCAACTTGAGAGAACGTGATCTTGACCCGACCCGACTTTCCCTAGAGTCGGATGTACTCGATTTAACCTAGGCTCGGGCCAACTCTACTTGAATGAGCCTGTGTTGACTCAGCTTGGACCAATTCAACTTGACTTGGTCTGATTTGATCTAACATTTCATAATCTTTATTTAACGTAACTTGAGAAAAGTTTTATAAATACAAAATAAAAAATTTTTGAAGAAATTTGATAAAAAATAACATCTGCTATAAGATATTATTAATTTTAAATTTTTAAATTTTCATTATCTATTTAATATTTAAATAATTTTAAATTTAGTACTAATTGAAATAGTTTATAAAAACAAGAAAATTAAAATTGACTAAATTTGAATCCAAAGAAAATATTTAGAAAAAAATGAAATCATTTAAAATAAAATAAATTCAATTAAATATATTTGAATATTTCAAAAAATAAAAAATCCTCTATCCAAACTCAGGGTTTATATTAAATTATTTGAAATTGATAATTGTAATAATTTGATTTTGGTGAACACAAATCACAAGTCATGCATGATCTAACTCCAGAGTGTGTAGTATTCTAACTATTTTTCTCTTCAAATTCTTTTAACATTGATAGTTACGGCTGATATAAATGTGGTTTTCAACAATTGCTGTTAGGCTGCATAAATTGAAAAATAAAACTCAAAAGAAAAAATCTATATATTTTTTTATTTTTAATATGAAATTTAAATATTTTATATAAACAAATATTTAGTGCAATTATAACAATTATAGAAAGTCTTAAAAATCAACTATCTTCTATTTACTATAAGTAAACAAGAAAATAAAATATATATTAAATTAAATCGTAAAATAAAATCTAAATTTATGTTTTAATTTCATCATATTAATAAAATAATGAATAAAAATATTTAATATGTTAAACATATAAAGAATATTATATACCAATAAAAGATTTTAAAAAAGGTGAACACTAACCTTGTCCACGTTGACATGAAAACAGCATATCCAACAAGTGTTTGAAAAGAATCTCCAAATCATAAATCATTGGCGGAATATCTTCGTGAGTCACTGATGAAATCCTTGATTTCAAAGCATAGAATATATTATAAATTCTCTCTTTCAAGGAAATAAACCAAGCATGAAAAATCCAACTTTGTTTGGGATGATTGAAGTGGAAGCTATTCAAAGAATGACGTGAAACTTTTGTAGTACAATTCCTTGCTTGAAATCATAGTAAACTGGAAATTGATGTCATCATTTAGCTTCCCTCCATATCAACTATAATTTCCTTCAAAACTATCTTTAATTATTTGAGGTTATATTTCAATTGTTTGAGGTTACATTTCAACAGAAAAAAGTTGGTCGAGGTTATCTGGACTTAGTAGATTCCTACATCTAGCTTTTCCTTTTTTTCCAGTTATTTCAAAGGTTCAACCTCATTTTGTCATTGTAATTGGTTAGAAATAATAAAGTTTTATGTTATGTTTCTAAAGATTGTTGTATCATTTGAATTTATTGTAAAGTCTTTATAGAGTTCAAACTTTCTACTGTATTGCATATTTAAACAATCTTGTGCGTAGATTTTATGTTATTTTATTTGCAAGGAAATTTTGATTTGAGTTTTTGTTAGCTTATTTATATTATGTTTTATAATATTCACCACTGATTATTCATTCTTGATGTTAGTCCTTATTAGCTTCATCTTATATGACTTATTAAATAAGTAAAGTTTTGGTAATTGCTGAATGAAAAGTATAGTTTGTTTGCAGTTAAATGTCGATTCGAACGAACAAAATGAAAGCAGTAAGTGTGGTGCTGAAGCAATTGATGACAACAAGGAGCAGGTTCCATGAAAGGGAAAGAGATGATTCATTTGAAGGGAAGTTGGAGAAGTTGAGGTTGAATCTGAACAAGATAAAGGATGTGTTTGTGAGAGTGAAGAAGAATGAAGAAGAACTGCTTGACACATTAGCAGAGGTGTATGAACAACTTCGGAAGTTAGAGCGGAGGAAGTTGGACGAAGATATGCATAGGATTTGGAAGTTCGAGCGGAGGAAGTTGGATGAAGAGATGGATGGGATTTGCAAGAGAATCAGAGAATGTGCTGAGAAGTTGGTTCCAATGGATGGTTTTGATGAGTCATCCAAGAAGAAGGATCCCATGCCTGCCCAAATATTTCAGCCATCACAAGAGTTGCACCAACCCCTTCAGACGAGTTGGCCTAGGGCAGATTTTTACCGGCTAGACAGTAGAACAAGAGGTTGTTTGTTGTCTCTCGTAATTTTCCCCGAGAATACTGTGATAAGGAAAAGAAATGTAATTAATTTGTGGATTGGAGAGGGTTTGATTGAAGATAGTCACGACAAAAAAGCAGAGGAATTGGGTGAGGATGCTATTCAAAATCTTTTGGAATTTAAGGTGATTGAACGCTATGGTAATAGAAAGTGTCCCCTTTTCAATAAATTTCGAATTCTTCCTGGCGTCCGTCATACGTTGGAATCATATGTATTAAAAGAGCATCATGGACATTTTATTATACTATTCTTTGATCTGGGATTAGTAGTACGTCGGGTAGTGCTTCACCAAAAAAAAGGTACATTAGATCATGTAGTACGTCGGGCAGTGCTTCACCAAAAAAAAGGTACATTTGATCTCCCTCCTGTTCCTATACATACTATTTTTAATATTGGTGCAAGTTATCTAAACTGTAGACCAAAATGGGTCACTGAATTTAAGAAGGATTTACTGGTGCTTCAACTTGGGCGCTGGCAAGATTCACCTTTGCATCACATTGAAGTAGGGAGTGAAAAATTGTTGAATGAGTTGGAAAATCTAACGCAGTTGAGATATCTTAGTCTCCGTGGCATATCAAGAATATTCGAGCTTCCATCCTCCATTGCTCAACTTGAGAGACTACTAATTCTTGATCTCAAAGCTTGCCATAATTTGGAAACACTTCCTAATGATATTTCATCAATGAAAAGCCTCACACATCTGATTTTGTCGCAGTGTTACCTTCTGGAGGGAATGCCAAAGGGGATTGATAAGCTCACTAATCTCCAAGTACTGAAGGGATTTGTAATAAGTAGTTCTGAGAAGACTCCTTGCAGAATATCAGATCTTGTAAATTTGAAGAAACTAAGGCGACTTAGCATACATATAGGAAAGGAGGCCGTGATAAGGGATAGGGAGTTTGAAAGTGTGAAAGATTTTGTAGCACTTGAGCATCTGAAAATATCTTGGAGGGGGTCTGACCCAAGCTATGGTAATATTCATCTGCCACGAGGTTTGAGAAAGTTGCATCTTGAATGTTTTCCTAGAAAGAGTTTTGAAGAATTGTTTATGCCTCCAAAGATGGAAGATGTGTTGACAGTGAGGGAGCTAAATATAAGTGGAGGAAAACTGGAAAGTATGGATGTAGATAGGAAGTGGAGGAACGTGGACACACTGCGTCTGAAGTACCTTAAGCAATTGAATGTTGACATGCAACATTTAAAAACAGTCATCTTTCCTGATCTGAGATATCTAGAAATTAAACAAATCTCAAACCATTCACACATTGAGCATAAATGGAACTTCTAGTATGAATCGGATACTGATTGATAAGAGAGATTAAGTTCATGTGTAAAATGTTGTGTATATTTATTTTGTTATCTGAATATGCTATTCCCAAATGTCTCTATATATCTAGAGTGTGCCTGTATAAGTTGAAAATAAGGAAAATAAATAAATATGATTTGTCTCTGTCACTAAACTTGTTATCTCCCTAGGTGTTATGAATAATTTGCTCCTACAGTGTCTTGTTTACCAAAATAATAACTACAACAGTCATTGAAGTTACTTAAGAAACTATTTAGAAAAACAGACAACACTATCATCATCTTAGAAAGTAATTTTTAAGTTTAATTTATCATCATGGGACTTGTCTGCTTTACTTATATAATATAGTTTAACTATATTTTTAGTCGAAGAGGGTGCCACTTTGTCCTTAGGCAGTGTTGCAATGAGACCATTGAAGGAGAAGTCAAGAATTTATAGTTTTGATACATTTACCAATGATGCAGAATATAGAACCTGTGAGATTATTCACAACAATTACTTTAATAACAATTGTGATAGATTGATATAATCACGATGAAAATCAATTCACTGACAAATTTCAGCAATAATGAAAGTTTCCCAAAGAATATACAACCTCATCAATAACTAATATTTTCTTAATATTTGAATAGAAAGAATTTTTTTATGTTTAGTTTATGCGAGTGTTTAATAAGAAATCAGATTATGTCACTGGCAGTTAGGTTGTATTTGGTTGGACTGATTTGAGAGAATTTACTGTTCATGAGGATGGATTTGAGTGGATGAAACTTGTTTGGTTGACCTGATTTGGGAGGATGGATCAGGAGAGATTTGCAGGATTGGATCTTTGCTCATCTGAAGAGATGAAATTGGAAATTACCAAACAACCCTTGTAAATGAAGTGAAAATTAATTATTAGCATTAATGTATATTTATTGTAACAACATATATATATATATATATATATATATATATATATATATATATATATATTATAAAAAAATATATATATATATATATATATATATATATATATATATATATATATATTATATGAAAAATAAACTGATTTATACCTAATTCATCAAATAATTGATTACAATAATTAT
>Ga0209489_102325_pt1 | contig 38803 bp, 10 predicted proteins | sample SiratrowhiteBW_FD_187527 | JGI IMG/M metagenome (GOLD analysis project Ga0209489, IMG submission 187527) | Root nodule microbial communities of legume samples collected from California, USA - Siratro white BW (SPAdes) (version 2) | ecosystem: Host-associated > Plants > Roots > Nodule | place...
ATATATATATATATATATATATATAATTTTGTACTAGAATATTAAGTTTATGTTATAATTTAATTAAATTAAATATTTTTTATATATTTATCTATAGATATTTTATTTAGATATTCATCCAGTGATATTTTCAGATACTTTTAGATATTTAGCCTTTGATATATTTTTCTACGTATTCATAGAGTGATATTATTTTATTGATATGGTTATACAATTTTTTAACCTTTTTTAAATCTGTAACAGTAATATATTTTGACAAATTTATTGTAATATATTATGAACTTCTAGAGCGTTTTCCAATACGATATTTAAGTTTTAAACTTCTTACTTTGCCATTCTCTATTAAATGCAAATGAAGTTTTTTTCGAGCACCAGTATGCTATATTTGTGTTCTTTCTTCTTCTTCAGGGAAGAGGTGTTGAAAGCAAGATTTTGGCACACTAATCAACTAAACTAAAAATCATTATATTGTGAAACTTGATTGTAGGTAATTGTGTGATTATTAATATACTTTTGATTTTGCTTTTAAACATATTGAATTTGTTAGTTGGAGTTCTTTTTAAATTGTGCAATTCTGTAATACTTAAAAAGAATGAATTTTTTATCTGGAGTTCTTTTTAAACTGTACAATTTAAAAGTCAATTAGATTCTGTAATACTTAAAAGAAAAGCGGACTCTTCTGAATCTTATAATGTAACACGTCACTAACAGATTTGCCAAACAAAAATTAAAACTTATAAAATAAAATATCTTAAGTATACTATTTCAAAATTTCGCTTTTTAGTGCTATCATTAACATATAATTGATGCTACCATAACAAGATTATCATCTCATTTATCAATGTAACCAGTAAATCTTTAAAATATTTTTCAAATAAAGGTTAAATACCTTAATTATTATATTTAAAAAAATAATAATTATGTTTTTTTAATATTTTAATTAATTACTTTTTTTTAGCATTATCATAATACTTATAAATTTTAAAAATATATTCATTATTATATTTAAAATAATAATAAAAGATTTAACGTATCTACTCTAAACAATAATATTATTTTTAAACTATGGATAATTATTATAGTATTAAAATAAATTTTAAGAATAAAATGAAATAATAAATTAAAAGATATATAATCAATGATAATGCTTTCATTGAATGATAATTTTTAAAAATAAAAGTTTAAGATAATTGTTATAATTTATGAAAAGATAATTTGGGTATTTTAAGGATTTGTTTGTCGTTTTATTTAAAAGACATCAATTTATTTTTGTAACGATTAATTGAGTGAGATATTATAATCTTTATTAACTGTTTATATTGACACTAGTGTCCTTATAAATACCAAAACTAATAGCTGTACATTTGATTGGAAAAGCAAGAGTCACTCACCCATAGCTGGAGGTCAGTCATGCTTTAATTAAGACGTCGAATTTCATTTTTCCAAAACCTGCGATCCCCTTCAAAACGTTGAAGGGTAAAATTTGTGATATCTGCATCATCCACCACTGAAAAGCTTAAAGAGCTGATAGAAAGTTTGAATCCGAAGTTATCCTTCGGCAAGAACAAGCACGTTATATCATTTAATTTGCTTTATATATATATATATATATATATATATATATATATATATATATATATATATATATAAAATATGACAATTCAAGATTTTAAGAGACTTAAAGGTAATGGAAGTAATGAGTGTTTTTAAATTAATAAAATAATTAAAATTATGATATTTTTATTTAAAATTTATTTTTTTGAAATTTTTATGATACAAAATTATCTATTTTTTTAAGTTTATTTTCTCAAAAAATAGAAACAAAAATATAAATAAAGAAAACAAAAAAAATAATATTTTTTCTTTACTTTTTGAACTCAATAAGGGTTGATCTTGCTCGTATGTGTTTTCATTGTTAATGGAAAATTAAGAATTCCGTAGTTCTAAATAGAAATTTGTTTCTTGGATTCATATTAAACTCTAAGCTTTGGGTGAAGTTGCTGGATTTAACACTGGTTTAAGGCTTAGGCTTTGTGTGAAATTGCTAGGTTTAACGCATAGGCTTTGTGTGAAATAGATAGGTTTAATGTCTACGTTTTGTGTTAAATTGCTAGATTTAATGCTTAAACCGTGTTAAATTGTTGGGTTTAACGCCAGCCATTAGAAATCCTTTGCCTCTTAATATCAAAAGATGTGCACGTTGAACACCCTCGGGTGTTTTTAATTGCATCTTCCCACCTTTTGACACATGAATTGTATCTCCTGAATTCGCACCTGTTGGTATAGTAATTTTAACCTTTTTAACGCCTTCAACCATCCCAGATCTTCTAAGCCCCTGCATGCTGGAAAAGTTTTTGGGATGGATCAAAAGGATGACCTTGCCAATTACAATAATAAGATGGAACTAATACATCAAATGACACGTGTTTGGTTCACCCTCTTAGATCTACTGCTAAAGTATCTAGTAAACCTTCAGCCAGTATTTTTGTTCTGGAATATGATCTCCAATGGTAAGGTTGATACGTGATATGAAACGAGTTCCTATAGTCTCACCATAGTCTCACTTAGTAGCCTCAGGACAAGAGTTTTATAATCTTCAGGAAAAGCAACCATGCACCACTTCCATTCTTGGGATCTTGATGATGCAGCAACCTTTGGGTCGTGGATGAAGCTGTGGCCAGACCTGGAGTTGGGAGGCAACTCGCCAATGCAAGAAAGCTTCAAGCACTCGATGATGGTGGTCTTGCCGGCACTGTTGGGACCAAAGATTAAGGTTAAGGGCTTGAAGAAGGTGATGATGTTCTTGTTCTCTGCATGCCTCGCCAATTCCCTATTCTTCGTCTTCTTCATCCATTATATTGCTCTCACCACATTAAATCTTTCAAATGGATATGCATGCATTTGTTCCTTTGTGGTTGTCATTTTCATGCACCTTTTCCTCTAAATTTTGTCACAACTCTAATAACAAATGTCCTTCCCATGGATCTGAGGGGTTGAACCGTGTAAAATTGTACGACACCGACGCCACGATTTTAACGGCGTTTGCGAATTCAGGAATCAAGGTGGTGGTTGCCATGCCAAACGAGCTTCTCTCGAACGCTGTCGTGGACCAGTCCTTTACCGACGCATTGATGCAAGCGAACATCTCCAACTACTACCCAGTTACGAAATCGAAGCCATCGCTGGGGGCAACAAAGTGTTCGTGGTCCCAACAATACCACCAAGTTCCTCGTAGCGGCCATGAAGAACGTGCATGCTTCCCGAACCAAATACAACACCAAAATCAAAATCTGCTCCCCATCATTCTCTCCGTGCTCCAAACTTCCTTTGTGCTCATCTTACCACAAAACATTTTTGATACAGTCAAATAATGATTGTGACGAGGATCAACATCACACATCATGTTCTTAGCATTCGTTCACCCTTTTGTAGATCAACTCTTTCAGAAACATGGAATATCCCAACCCTTGACAGCATAGGTATTCCTTGCCTGATATAAAGCTCATTTCGTTCAAGATAATAAGTATTTGTCTCTGATGTTGGATTAATTATTTTATGGACATACATAAATTAGTGATTTCTCTAGATTAACTTATTTGCCAAAATATTATATAATCATTATTGTTATTATTTATTTGGTTACATAAAATAATATTGTTTATATTGTATGAATATTTATTGGGTTAGTTGATAATAGGTGGGTAGAGCTCATTATTAATTAATAATATATAGAAGAGTCCCTACAACTGCCTAGAGTTAGTTTTTATTCTATCAATAAAGAAGACAGTTCTCTGTATACGCTTCTGACCTTGGAAGCAGTTTGTACACACTCTTCTCTCTTATTCTTTGTAGATAGGTCATTAATCAGGAAGGACAAAACTAACATATGATGAATCAAAGCTCTTCTTTATTTCAGGTTTCGATTCTTCTTATCTTTATATAATATGATGTTCTCATATGCCATAATCAGACTAAATTGAAAACCCTAATAAGATTATTTCTTTCAATTGGTATCAGAGCTCTCAATCATGAAAAATATCTAACAATATTATCAAAATTGATATTTTATCACAATCGAGCTCTCAATCATGAAAAATATCCAACAATATTATCAAAATATATTTTTATCATAAATTTTCAATAAAATATTACACAAGAAAATTTATTTCAGTTGTATATTGTTATTTAAGAGTTGAGTGCTTCTTGTCCCTATTCGTATTGTGGGCAATAAAGACACGGCTGTTGCAATTCCAGTTAGAGTTCAGAAAGCTTGTTGTTGCTGCTGGAATCGCTATGGGGGATTTTTTTTAAAATCTTGATTGCTTCATAATGTCATTTTTATTCGCGACCTTGATTTTGTTTGGTTTGACAATTTACTATTAGGGGAAATTAATCTTGTGTTATTTACTGATGTGTATATATGTCGATTCTTATTATTTAAAAGAAATTGTGGAGTTTCGAATTGGGTTATGATGAGTTAGTCATAATCGTAACTTGTAAATGACTTTTGATTTTAGAGGTATATGGTTACAATTTTTTTATTTATTTATTGTTATAGTGGTTGGAGAGGAGATGATTCCTTCCTTTCTTTTTTTTTAGGGTAAAGTAATCACCACATGCTAAAACCAATGCTGAAATAAAGGAAAAGGGAGGACAACTGTTTTTTTAGTTTAAGATTTTGTAATTGGTGGAATTATTATGCAATATTGTGTCTGCTAGTATAATGCTTGTTGCACATGGGAATTGAGTTGTTGTGGGCAGTCCATGTAGGGGTTTAAATGGCACTTGTGATTGCAGTTGTGATTTTTATTTTTATTTTATTTTTTGCTCATAAACATGTCATTTTGCCAGTTATTGACCTTTATCATATTTGGTAATAGTGATAAATGAACTTACGGGATGATACTAATAACTTAGTGTTTGCAACTTGATCATTGCAACGTGGTTCATATTCCCACTCTTTTATCTTCAAGTGTATCACTTATTTATGTTGTGAGCATTCTATTGTTTTTCTTTTCTACTATGACTGTTTGAAATGAGTATGTATTACTGACATGCAAAGAGAATGGACAACTTTACTACATGACTTATTCTTCACAAATATTTTGTTGTATCTCATTTTCTATTTAGGAGAATGTCTTATCCTCACTCAACTTGTGTTTTTTCGCTGATATCTCTTATAAAATCCCTTTATAATTTTTCTTCGATAACAGAGATTTACTGCTACTTCAAATTTATAGTCATAGTCATGGCTATTGTTGTGTTTATGGACTCCAAAATAATCATAAGCCATTTTTCTTTCTTCAATTGTGGAAGAGTTTTGCATGAAAATATATGTGCGTATATCACAGTATCATTTAGTTATTTTTTATTTTTGTTGTTTGGTTTATAATGATGGGCTGTGATTTACTGTTTTAATTTTTGGGAGTAATAAATTTATTTTAATATTAATGAAAATATTTATCAGCAATTCAGGATGCATTGGTTCTACTATGAATTCTCATATTCAGTTTAAATCTTGCATCCTTTCCTAATATTTGATGTGCGTGACTTTAATTTGGGATAACGTATAAAAGTGAATTGCATTTAGGAATTGGAGTGATCATGATGTATTGTGTGACCCTATATCATTTATATGATTACGTGTGTACAACATGTTGGTGATATTGTAATTATTGATTTTCTTGTGTAATATTTTATTGAAAATTTATGATATAAATATATTTTTATAATATTGTTGGATATTTTTTATGATTGAACGCCTTCGCGAGACGGATTATGATGAAATATCAATTTTGATAATATTGTTGAATATTTTTTATGATTGAAAGCTCGTCTTCGCGAAACGGATTGTGATAAAATTTCAATTTTGATAATATTGTTGGATAGTTTTCATGATTGACGCACATTTTGAAACAGACACGAAAATTACTCTAAACATTTTCTGATCAAGAGCTTTGTGTTTTCAAAATAGAGAAAAGTGCCCTTCTTGTTTTGTGATCAAGATCATTCTATTCTCTTACATCAAGAACTGAAGTCTGATTGATTCTGGAGCTTTGAATTGACTGGGACTAATACAACACTGATCTGATCATCAGACTAAGCCTTTTATACCCTTTCTTTGTTACTTTTGTAATTTGTTGTATAAAAGTGATTGTATTGCTATGTTCGTGATAATTCTTTCTTTGTATTGAATACGGTTGTATTGTGAATTGCCTGGTGTGGTAATTCTGTTTGTATAGTGGGTTCTGTGATGTAGTTGTCTTGCTGAAGGGTTCAGCAAGGTGTTTTTTGGAATATACAGTGGAGTCTGTATAGTTCTGTGATTTGCTATAGGTTCAGCAGAGAGTTTGCTGTGGGAAACAGTGTATTCTTGCGGGTTGCAAGTGTTCGAACTTTTGTAAACTGATCAGTTTGATCTTTTATAATGCAAATCCTTATTATGGAGTAAGGGACTGGACGTAACCCTTGAGGAAGGGTGAACCAAGATACATCTGTGTGTTCTTGCTCACTTCTTTATAATTCTTGTTGATTTTCTTGATTTTTCAGAATCTGTTAAAACTTGTTAATTGAATAAATTGCTTAAGTAACATTTTAAGTATTTTTGAAAACATATATTTTGTTTGAATACAGTCTACTCTAGTTATTTTTGAAGTTGTTCTATTTTCTAATTCATTGAGTTTATTCTTTAATAACCAGATTACTCATTTTATGTAAATCAACTATTTTCTAATTCACTGTATTTATTGTTCATCAATCTGTTTTTCCAGAAAGGTTGACTTTTCACAATATTTGGTTAACATCAAGTCTCATATATTAAACAAAATTTGTCTTGGTTAATAAAAGGTTTTTACAATCAATAAATCATATCAAACAAGTATTTGATTTAATTACTTGATTTCTTGATTTGATCTTCAAGAACAATCTTTACAGTACACTAATTTTTCAAGAATTGAATCTTGTCTTCAGTTTATTGTTTCTGATTGATTGATATTGTTTTGAAATTGATTTGAACCTTTGATGATTGCTTTTCATATCATCTAGAATAGTTTCTTTAAAGATTTATCATTTCTCACATTAAAAAGTATTTTTGTGAAAATTTTCAAAGGAGTTCAATTCACACCCTTCTTGAACTTGGCCAAAACTTATTTTACATGCACACGTCTTGATATTGCTTTTGTTGTTAATGTGCTCGGACGATACTCGCGCATATTCCCACAGAGTTTACAATTTTAAATCCCTTCACTAAGGGATTGACTGCTAAAGTCTTTATTGAGCATGTAACCTGTATGGGTGGTGTAATGAGGTCTTTTGATGTATTGGTTTAGTGGGAGTTTTCTTTGTTGAATATGTACTTCCCTTTTGAACCTCATTTATTGTATTGTCATATTTATTGAGATGATTGACAATAATTATTTATTGTTGTGAGTACAATTATTTTGTATTGTCATATTTTTGTTTATTATGATTTCCACAATTGATTTTATTGCATAATTTTGAGACATTTTGGACCCAGTCTCTAATTGTTATTACAGTCAGATTGTTTTAATCTTATATAGCATCTTGGACGGATGATTAAGTTATAATTGTATATTTTGTATTGTCATATTTTGTTTATCATGATTTGCACAATTGATATTATGGCATAATTTTGAGACATTTTGGACACAGTCTCAAATTGTTATTGTGGTGAGATTATTTTAATCTTATATACCATCTTGGGCAGATGATTGGAACATATGATTGTGTCTATTTTGTATTGTCATAGTTTGTTTATTATGATTTGCGCAATTGTTGTTATGACATAATTTTGAGACATTTTGGACTCAATCTCAAATTGAAATTATGATGAGATTGTTTTAATCTCATATAGCATGTTGGGCAGATGATTGGGACATATGATTGTGTATTTGTATTGCCATATTTTTTTTATTATGATTCGCACAATTGATGTTAGGCATAATTTTGAGACATTTTGGACCCAGTCTTAATATGTTATTGTGGTGAGATTGGTTTAATCTCATATAGCATTTTGGGCAGATGATTGGAACATAATTGTATATTTCGCATTTATAAAGGTCACTCAAATGTAGGTGTTTCATTTCTGTATGATATCATCACTCCTTCGAGTGTGATTTTATGTAGTAATAAGATGCTTACATATTTCATTTTGAATCTTTTGGTTAGATATGTTGTAATATTTTGGCATTTTATTATGGTCACTTGTTGTGAGTTGTTCTAAATTAATTTTCAATATTGTGATCTAATTTATGTTGTCCAAGTGAGAGCAGTTTATACACACTCTTCTCTCTTATTCTTTGTAGAGAGGTTATTGATCAAGAAGGAGAAAACTAAAAGATGATGAATCAAAGCTCTTCTTTATATCAGGTTTTGATTCATCTTATCTTTATATAATATGATCTTTGGGATGTATGGAATTCTCTCGGCCAATCAACGTCACCCAGTGTATTGCCGTAAAGGCTATATCAATTCTTGAGAAGCTCCACTCAAAAGGGTTTGTGCATGCTAATGTGAAACCAGAAAACTTTATATTGACTAACCCAAATCAGCTAATGATAAGAAACTATATCTTATTGATCTAGGTCTAGCTTGTAGATAAAAAGAAGCATTATTCGGTCAGTATGTTGATCATGACCATGGACCCGATTTGTAAGGGAACTTTGCTGCATTGGATTCCACCAACAAAACCGAAAGTAAGGGGATGCAGTTCCCTTACAAATCGGGTTCGTGGTCATGATCAACATGCTGACCGAATGATGCTTCTTTTCATTTAGAAGCTAGACCCAGATCAATAAGATATAGTTTCTTAACATCAACAGATCCGAGTTAGCCAAATAGAAAGTTTTCTGGTTTCACATTACCATGCACAAACCCTTTCGAGTGGAGCTTCTCAAGACTTGATATAGCCTTTACAGCAATGCACTAGGTGATGTTGATTGGCAGAGAGAATTCCATTCATCCCAAAGACTAGGATCAAGCATGTCCATGACCAAAATGTAGAAATTTCCTTGGTAGCCCTTATAATGAATTCAAGGAATTCCATAACAACCATTCTTGTCACAACTCTGATAACAATTGTTCTTCCCAAGCATCTCAAGGACACCCAGTTTCGGTGACAAGAACAACAACATCGACATCGATCATGGCATCGAGCATATGGCATAGTGAAGCAAGGTGTTGGAGTCAACCATTTCCTTATTAGGAGTGAGGGGATCTAAGAAGGTATTGTTAGAGGAACCAAGCCATTGTTTCTTCCCTGTTCATTCTTAGTGTTTTCTCATCCTCCTTCACAATAGGCTTGACTTCTTTTCCTGATCATTATCATCAATTACATTCACATCAGATGGAGTCTGTTTCTCGATCTTTGTCTCCGCGGAGGAGGAAGAGGTAGTCGTGTATGAGTGATTGTTGGGGGAGGGGGGTGGAATGTAGTAACGGAGGCGACACCGAGGCAGTGACTGGTGTTGGTGCAGTCCAAAAGAAGGTCGTCGGAAACTTGCATCCATTACCTCCTCAACTGTAATTCTACCACTCTCTTTTCTTCTGTCGTAAACTTGCATCCAGTCTTCAAGTTCAGTTTAAGTTTGTGGTGTTGTTCCAATCGAGTGGGAGAAAGGTTTGGTGTCATCATCACCCTGGTAATCATTATTGTTCCCCTGAACATATCGGGTCTCTGGTCGTGACATCATAGCACTTTTGAAGTTCTTTAAAGCTACGTCCCAGTTCCAATCTTGCTCAAACAACAAACTCGCAGCGACGATGCCTAACAAGGGGAGCATGTGGAGGATTCCAACCAAGGTGTTGTTTATGCGGAACATTTTCATGGTGATGAAAGTACAAGAAAGATGAGTAGTAAAAGAGGCATAATTCTTTTATCTGTGTTGCTTACTGCACTAAATCATTTTATAATATATCAATAATGTCCTTATTATTTTTATTTTAAGATTTATATATTAAATAATTTTTTGTTAAGTAATTTTTATTCTCTCTCACACACTCAAAAACATCTCTATCATATGTAATGTAAGTTTTAACTACACGATAAATATGGACAATTATTTATTACACAATATAAATTTTTGTTTTTTCAATCAATTAAATATTAATAGTTATTTTATATTTTAAGAGTTTGTTAAAATGAGATATTTTATTGTTAAGATATTTACAACTTTTAGTTTGTTAAAATAAGATATTTATAACTTTTAGTTTGTTAATACATTTTTTATTACACTTAATGTTTCACTCAATTGCATGTGGGAGAGAGAAAAACATTATATAATAAATAAATTTTAAAATAAAAATAATGAGGACATTTTTGACATTTTAATAATTTGTTAAGTGTAGGAAATAATTTGTATTGTGTAGAAAGCAATTGCCTTCTTTTATTAGGACACCAGAAGTGGGGAGGTAAGGGTGGTAATAGTGTTATGGTTTGTGAGGGAGTTGGCATGGAAGAGAAGAGTTGGTGTTGGGAGAGGAGAGTGAGAGTAGTGGTGATTTTTTTGTTGTTTATTTTTTTATCTTGTTTTATCTGTTTATTTTCGTTTTATCTTATTTTAATATATATTTTTATTAATTATTTTTTACTTTTTTTGGTTTTTTCTTTTTTTTATTTTAATTATTTTCATTTTTTAAAGTATTTCAATTTTTTAGTTATTTTAATTTTGTAATACCCTACAAAATAGCTATAGAATAAAAACTAACCTAGAATTTAGTTTTAGAGATAAATAAGATAATACCTATTTTTTTAACCGAACAATTGTCTAAGTAAATAAAAGATAGTTATTTACTTTTTATTTTTATAACAATCACCAACTCTTTCTCTCTCTAAGAATATATTCTATCTCTCTAAAAAGATATTATATTTTATTTTTATAAAAACTATCAACTCTTCCATTCTGTTTATAAAAACTACCAAATCTTTCTCTTTCTTTAAGAAGATATACAGTTTCATTCTTAGGAAAACTACCATCTCTCAAACAATTTCTCTTTAAAGTTTTCAACCTTCTCTCTAGATTTGTGATCTCATAGGTTATCAGATTGACAATCAGAGGACATCCCTAGATTTCTAGCGTTGTGATGTAGTATCAATGTTTGTGAATGATGTGGTGTGTGATCAAGACATAGTATCTTCAGGAAAGTATATACCAGTGTTGAGATTATTAAGATGTGCATTGCTTGGGGATTCTAAGGAGGTATCCTGACTCTACTAGTACATTGGATTAACATGGATGAAGATTACTAGTTGGTGAAAAGTCGAAGGAGGTTCATATGGTCCTGTCCGAGGTTTGAAATATGAGCCCGATCGGAGTAGGTCATATGGATTAACCCTGTGCATATGGGATCCGAGGTTTGAAATATGAGCCCGATCGGAACAGTTGGGTGGTATATGACAAGTGCACACCTCTGAGTCTAACTCAATGCACGAGTGTCTTCCAGAAGTATAGAGTCTAGTGTCTTTGTTTGTGAGTCAGTGTATGTATGATGTGAGATGAATTATGATAGATTGAATTGTTGTTGTTTTGTTGAGATAGAAATCCAATTTATAAAAATATATATTTTTTTTAAAACTCTCTAGCTTACCCTTCTTTTTGTATGTTGTTTGTCTTGTTTTTAAAACTGCAATGATCATGTATATTACACGTGAGCAGAGAATTTGACAAGTGGTGTGAGTTCCCAATAAACTGATGGAGAAGCTTTATTTTATTTGTAATTTTTACGAAAATATTTTTATTAGATCTTGTGTGGAGAAGTATATTTTGAAATACATGATGGATGTATAAACTTTTATATTCAAGTCTATTATAAAATTTCTATGCAATAAAGTTCCTATTATATGAAAAATATGGGATGTTACAAATTTTATTGAAAAAACTTTTTATTCATTTTTATTTTTTAATTTTAGACACATTTTTTATTATTTATCTGGACAAAATCAGGTGTTGACATGTGTGTACTTTGAACCTTTGATAATATCATGTTTTCTTTTATGTGATTTTTATTTTTATAAGAAAATGTTTAATTAATATTTTGGATAATATGAGGAAGAACTTCAATATGAGTACACTAGTTGCTTGATAGGATGAGGATGAGATATAAATTTTATACTTAATGTGGGAGAATGAATGTGAAATTCAGTTTGGGGATGATGATCAATATAATCAAACATGCACTTGCCTCACCCTGTTATCATCCCTACTTATATGGCCATATCATAAGGTATTATTTCACTTTACATGTGCTTGACCATGCCAGCCATTTTTTAAATCATCTTGCAAGTTTCACTCTAGACCTAAACTTGAATCCTCTCTTACTATTTTGTCTCAGATCTACTCTTATGTCTCTTCCTTACTTGTTCTCGTGTTTGTTATATTCATTTATTATCATTATTTTTATTTTTATTTATTTTCAAGCAATGTATGAATTGGGTTTTGTTATTTAAATGTGTGTTGGAAATCTCACATATTTAGTATTTGATAAAGTCAAGTAAAAAGCAAAATCAGTCAAAGTGAAGACAAAGAATAGATGAAGAATTTGTGTTTAGTTTAGCTTGTGTGTGTGGAAGTTGATGGCTCAAGAGCAGAGGTTCAAACATCAATGGAGTTACTCAAGAAACCTTAACAAAATTAACTGGAATTGTTTTGAAAAAACATATTTTAAAAATTTTGTTTTTGGTAAAAATAAATCGATTTATCAAATTTTAAATCGATCGATTTGTACCAACTAACACATTAAGTAGTAATTAGTTTTTAAATTTATTTTAAAACAAACTGGAACAATGTTAAATAGAAGTGTTATGTACAATGTGAATACAGAAAATACAGAGAAAATACATTGGATATATAGAGAGAGAATTGCTTGAATTTTTCAAGAAGGAAATCAAGATTGGCTTTCAAAGAGGATCTTTGATCAAGAAGGAGTTCTTGAGTCGATTTTACTGGTTTTGAAAATCTCCACTGTACACGTCTTCTCTATCACATAGGGAAGAGTTCTGCAAATTAGTTTTGAACTTGTTGTTTCAAATTGTTTGCAAGAACATATTAGTTCTACAAACTTTGTTCAAATGGGTGTTGTTTGTATTGCTATAGAGGTTTATAGCGTTGTTGGCTTGTGTGTGTACAGTGTATTTGAAATTGTAGGGTGCAAGGTAGAAGATAACTGCATAGTTGTGTTTTGTGCAGGGTGTAAGAAAGTGTCCTGATTATAGGCTGTACAATTGAGTGTGATTAGTGAATTTTCTTTGCTTGTTGATAAGGAAGACTAGATGTAGTCCTTGAGAAAAGGTTAACCAGTATAAATCTTTCGTCTCTGATCTTTTTCTAATCTTCAATTCGCAAATTGAGTTGCTGCATAATTGAACATTCTGTGTCTAAATAAATAAATTGTTCTTGAAATAAATCAATTTAATTTTTCTTATTCAACATATTTTGTACTGTGTTTTAATTATGGGAATTGTCCTTACTATGCTCATTAAACTGTTCGGTTGAATCTACTTGATTTCTTTTGGTTCTTGAATTGTACAAATTGTATTTCACAAAATCCGTCTAATTTTGTTAACTTCTAGTTTATTCTCAAAAATTAAATTGGTTAGTTAAGTATTTCAATTGATTGTTTTTGTTCCAATGCAAATTTGAGAAATTGATATTCACTGTCTTGATTATCAAACTGATTGATTGAGGTGTGTAATTAACTGAAAATTCAGCATTAAAATTTCTTGAAGTTATTTCAATTGATCGATATGTAATTCAATTGCACAACACATTTCAATTGGATTGTATTGATTCAATTACAATATTAATCAAACTATTAAATCTAATAATCAAATTAAAACAACGAGTGAATATGTGGTTTGCGAGAAGAAATACAAAATACGAACCTAAAGGTTAATATAAATGGGAGAAACTCCGGGCACCGGATTAAACGAAGAGATTAGCCACTCATCATCATGGTTGGCATCCCAAATTGAAGTACAAAAGAAAACACAAATTGTGAGAAGAAGAAAATGCAAACGTGAAGAACAAGAACAAAAGAAAGACAAGTGAACTATATTCCAAAAGAAAACCGTCTAATACGTGTCTGCCGTCAAAAGTCTCATAAAAATATATCTTTTTCTCCCTTTACAATATGTCCCCAAAAATATAAAACCCTAATTCTAATTATTTTCCACAGCTAAGGCCTAGACTCATTCTATGTTGCTCTAATTTTACCTAACATTAATTATTTCGACTCAAAATGTCCATTTCATATGCCAATTTCAAGACTATTTTTTTCTATTTTTTCTTCTGAATTTGGTCTTGGCGCCTCTAATAAGATTTGTAGATTATTAATTATTTACAAAAATGACATAAAGATTAAGTTAATCCGAAATCCATAGCAAGAGTCATGGATAAAACATAATCAAATCTGGAAATTTTTTAAAAATTATATCAAATTGAATCAAAATTTTAATTAAAGCCTAATTAATCCAAATACAGAACAAATGACCCAAAGCCTAATAATTACTAATTTATTTATTTATTTATTTATTATTATTATTATTATTATTATTATTATTATTATTATTATTATTATTATTATTATTATTATTATGCGAAAGTGGTTAAATAAATAATTATCATCCAACCAGGACGTTCAACCAAATTAGGCTTTTCCCAACTCATTTTTTATTCGTTTTCATTCATTTAATCTCGACTAAATATTAATAGATCTATTTCAAATCAAAATCAAATATTTAACAAAATTTTCTGACGATTAAAATCAAATGCGTAAATGAACAAGCTCCCCGGGAGAACGTTTTTTAAATAATAGAGTCTCACTATTTCTGAATATAATCTTATTAATTGCATGTCAATTAAGGATTTTATATGCTCTAATCAGTTATTAATTGCACACATGGTTTTAGAAACATTATGAATCAATGTCTATATTGGGTTTCACTAAGGCAATTTCAAAACTCGACGTTATGAAATTTATGTTATTGGAATCTTTTTAAATTGACTCTGAATTGATTCATTCTCTTAATTGCTTTCAAATCAAATCAACAAAATCATTGATTAATTAATATATAAATCAAAGATACAACGCGTCTATGTCTATGACAACATTCATATTTTCTCTATTTTAAAAGATTTTCAAGCTTAAGGTTTTACTGATCTCTACTTATGAAAATTATTTGAAATAATTATACAATTTAAATTCAATATATTATGATGCTTTTTAAATTATTTCCTTTACATAATTAATCAGCTTTTATGTAGAATTAAGTTCATACTAGAAGTTTCCTATTGAAAGTTTAATGGCAATAGACGAATTATGAGCATTTGCTACAATCCAAAATTTTGTTTCTTGAAACTTCAAACGATAATATTTTGCAAAAATTATGTAAGAGACATCATCAAAAAGTTGAATGTCTACTATTGCAATACTCGTCTACCGTACCGTAAAATATATGTTATGGTAGAGCGTCACATAAGTTGAGCTATGTGATAATTTTTATAATTTTTCATTACTGTGAAATAATCTTTTATGAGCATTAGTTGTACTAAGTGTTTCTTTATTTTCTTAGTAGTCTTGATATTAAGAAAATATTGTGATTGTTTTAATCTTAGAAATATTTATATTTATATACATGTTATAACTTGAAAAGATTTGTACAGTTATAAATCGAGAAGTTTCTAGATTTTTTTTAAATGTTTATACATAATGAAACTTCTTAAATAGTTAGTTCAAAAGAGAATTCTATATAATTCAAATGTTAAAAATAAAGAAGTCTAAAATTATTATTTTTATACTTATTTATTCTTGTATTGAACCATCTTTACCGTCTATTCACTTTTTATAATGATTAAATTTCAGATTCTATTAAACTTTCTTTTAGAGTCACTTATTTTTACACTTTTAGGTTTCAACATTACATGTTTATTAATGACTAAATTTTTATATTAAAATACAAAATAAATAATTTAAATTATAATCATGGTTATTTTAACTTTAATATTAACGGCGACTTCTAATTTAAATTAATATTGTAAGTACTAAATTTTTTTAATAAATCATTTCCTTCTATAATATAATATTAAAATCTATTGCAGACAAGTTTTTAAAATTTAATTTAATTTGAAATGAATTATTTAACAAAATAGTAATTAAATAAAATATTATATACTGAAATATTGAAATTGTCTTATCATTAAACTTTAACTAACAAACTTATAAATCAAATATTAAAAAATAAAATAAAAATTGACGAATTATTTCATTATAGAGCTTAAATGTAAAATTTGACTAAAGTCCCAAAACTTCTAATGCTGACTTATTATTTCCTATCTCTATGTTTCTGTATACATATAAAATAACAGATCCTTTGTTTCCGTACTTAAAATGAATTTTAGTTTCATATTCCCACTCAATAACACATTTTTCTCGATGTAGAAAGTGAAATAAGTATTAAAAGTTAGAAAACTCAGCATATCGTTCTATTTTAAAATTCTGGAAATCCGAACACTACCTAGTGCCTAGTAAACAATTATTCCAATACTCTTGTTTAATTCAAATAAGGCGTCCAATTATAATATATATATATATATAATAATTTTAAAAGTAAAAAATATTTATTTTATGAATTTCATAACTTATTTTTTGCGTACTGAACCTAAAATATGAATTTTTTTCCTAAAGAATTGTATATACCTTAAACTTATTTTTTAAATAACAAGCCGTCTTAGCTCAGCTGGTAGAGCGCGTGGCTTTTAACCACGTGGTCGTGGGTTCGATTCCCACAGACGGCGATTTTGTTTTAACTGGTACGAAATCTAACGTCAGAAATAATTAATAACCACCTTTTTTGGTAACAAAAAATTAACTTTACAAAATAATGTAATTAACACAAATTTAATTTTTATGCACAATGTTTATGGCGTTTCAGATCAAATAATCGCAAATTATAAGAATTTTAACTTATAAAATAGTTGTTATTGTTACATGAAAGTGAAAGCAAGTTTTTTACCAAACAAGTTTACATGTAACTGCTAGTTTGGTGACCATTAATTGATATGAATTTGTACTTATATATAAGATAAATTTGCAAACTGCCTAATGCAGATATTTTTACATCTACAGTAATTTTGCTAAAACATTGTTAAAATTTCAACTTTAAAATTTTAAATTTAGGTTATGTTCAATATTTTTTTGAATTTAAACTTCACATTTTCGAATGATTATTTATTTTTTTGAAAGGTTTACTTATTATTCAATTTTATATAACTAGTCGTTGGACTATAAGTTAAAAACTAATTGTAAAAAATTGTATAAGTTTTACTTTTATAATATTAATCTTGAAATCATATTCTTTTAAGACTGATTCTCAAACCAAAAATTACTATTTTGTATAAGATTATTTAGTGTTACATTCTCATTTATTTAAATTAAAAATATAGACGCTGTTAGTTTAACGAAAAGAAAACTTAAATTTCATGCTAAACACTTCGAGAAGATAAAAGACATTTAGCACTCATTATATAACAACTATACAAACAATAGTACGAACAGAAAATGTGTTGTCTTTGTACGAAATATTTTGAAAGTTTTAAAAAGTTTACAATGTAAATTTTTTATTTTTTGTGAAAAATTAAAATGATTTGTGTCTAATGAGATGATAAATTAAAAAATGACTTCATTAATATTTTAGTTTCATTATTTATTTATTTAATTATTAATAAAAAATGTAATCATTTCTTTTTTTTAATTTTAACAAGGTAACAATGTCATCACTGTCTATTTAATAACTAGAAAATAATTAAAAAAATGAAAATTAACAGTTTTTGTTTATACATAATATAATTATGTTGCAAGACACAGTGACAATTTATAAAACTAATCACATCAATTTCCACAAACAAAAATGTCACGTTGTTGCAATTTTAAGAATTAATTGTACCTTCAAAAGGGTTATATTTTTACAATTTTTAAATTGAGAAACTTGATTAAATATTTTATTAGTAGGAGAAAAAATAAAAATAAAATAATTAAGAAAAATAAAACTTTACATTATTAACGTGTTTCAATTAAACTCTTCATTACATGAATTTTTAGACTTAAAATTTACTTTTGTTTTAGGAGGCTTAAATTTACTCTGTAATCCTTAACGTTCATATAAATGTGTAATTTTAGCGTCCAGTGGTAAGCTAAAAATTGATTTAGTTACTATTTTAGTTTCATTATTTATTTATTTTATTTCATTTAATCTCATTATTAATAAAAAATTAATTAAGGTTTTTAATTTTCAAAAGATATATAATCATATCATCACTATTTATTAAATAAGTAAGAAAAATTAATAAATAAAAATGATGATTTTAATTTACACATAATAAAATTTTAACAAACAAAAAGGGCATAATGTTACAGTTTTAAGAATGGATTGAAAGTTGAGAGGACTATACGTATACATTTTTATAATTGCGAGACTTGATTAAATCTTTTATTAACAGAGAGATAAAATTTAAAATAAAAAAGGAAAACTTTACAAGAAATTTTAGTTTTCATCAAAAAAATTAATTACATATTTAATTTCCTTAATTTTTAAAATTAAATAACTTTGACCTACTATTATTACGTTATCAATCTTGTTATATTTTCTTCTTTACCATTTGAATCACATATGAATTATTAACAATAGTTACTTAATTTTAAAAAACACAAATATATTTTCTTTCCAAAACTCAAAACTATACTTGCTAAACTTGAATTAATTTAAGGCCCTTCTTTATTATATAAAATGAAAAGATGTATTTGAATGGAGTCCGACAAAACAACTAGGTCAAGAGTATCCGTTCAAGATTTCTTTCAAGAAACTTTCCCATCTGAGGACTAAACCAAGAATTCTTCTAAACTTTACATCGTCATAGCCACGCAAAGAACTTTACTACGAGAATCTCAATTCTCAAGTTCAACATAAAGATAATTTAAAGTAAGAATTATTTTTCACTTATATTATAGATTGATCTTATTTTTTAATTAATGTAGAATCTTCACCCATCTTAAGTTGGTGTTGTAATTAAATAAATGATGAAACACAATAAAAAATGGGTTTGTTTGTGAGAAGAAAGAGAAGGAAAATGTGGATGGTATTGAAGGAGAAAACGGTGCATGAAAGTGGAGGGGACAAAGGGAAAAGAGAATAAGATGATAGCCGCAAAAATTGACGATGATGGAGCCGAAAGCAAATAACGTAGCTAGCATTCATTTTCAGCAATCAAGCAGATTCTAGTACATAGCTTCTTAATTATTGCACTTCTGAACTCGCATGCATGTCGCTTAGTGCCCTCAATCCCACGCTTATGCTTCATACTTCAAACTTTTCTCAATCCAACGTCAGACCAGATTTATTAGTTAATATTATTCTTTTTGCACTATCACCCTATTTACGATATAAGGTAAAATTATTGTTAGGTATACTGTAAAATTGTTGTCAGATATATTATTATCAATCAAAGTCCCACAAGTTTCACATTAAATAAAAATAAAAAAAAATTAAAATAATATATAAAAAAATAATCCACAAATCTGATATAATTTTAAGTTAAAGATTGCTTTATTTTCTTGTGGTATGATTTTTGTTTCTGATGTTTTCTCTCACTCTATTTTCTCAACAAATAATATTGGAGTCAATGATTCATGACCGATTAAATCAATACAGATTTTCCTTCTCGATTTTCTCAAAACTGGTGTTGAATTATTTTAGTTTGGAACAAATTTCGACCTCAAAATTTACTTTAAAACTTGTATTATGCTGCCACACAATTGAGTTGAAGTGTTTTTTTATGGTTTAGCTTTTATTTGGCAAACCACAAAGTAAGAAGCTGGGTGAGGGTTCCACATGTGTACGTTATCTCACTTATAGTTCCTTTTTTATTCTTTAAATAAGTAGCATTTTCTTATTCCCTTTTCACCTTTCTGTTCACTGTTTCTGCCACGTTTCCATCGAAGGATAATGATTGATCTTTATTCAACCACGTATCTAAACTAAAGAACTTTTAGTGAAATTAAGAATAATAATTTATCTTTACTTAACCAAATATAAAAAATAAAGGTTTTTTAGTGAAATTAAGTTTCTTTTTTTCTTTCTTCGAATCTTGGTCTGAAAATTAATGCTTCAAATGTATTTGGTCTATCCGCTTTGCTTCCTTCCAATCTAGGTAAGTTTTTAGGATTTTCCATAGTCATGGGAAAGGACAAGAAATAATACTTATAATTCATCATTGAAAAGATGAACTACGTTTATTGTTGCTTGAAAGACATGTTATGCAACTTATGCGGTCCCAAAAGCATTATGTTACAAAAATTGTGCCATAATAGGAAACATGAAATGAAGCATTAAGAACAAGGACATCCACTAATGGAATCCTCCATGGAGAAGAAGTCACATGTGGATACCCTTAAAATGGAAGAACAGTGAGATCATGTAGAAGGCACAGCACATTAAAAAAACAGAGAAGAATGATAAGCCAACCTCAAATGAGCCACAAAGAATTGAGAGCATTTGATAAGAATCAAATTGATTCAATTCAATAACATTGTGTTTGAATAGGACACTTCTTAGCTAATAACCTATTTTTAAAATAAATTTGAAATTTTTTATAATAAAATATGTTATTTTTTGTTAGAAAATTTTAAAAGAAATTGTAATTTTGAAAATTCATAAGGGTAATTTAATTAAAATTAAATAGTTTTAAATTTCATTTAAAAACTTGAGAATTTGAATTTTCTTTTTATACTTTTTTCTTTTTTTTGTCTCTTTAGACTTTGTCCTCAACTTGACATTTACTACGTTGGTTTGATTAAAACAACCCAATTAATGTTGGAGCATCATTTTCAACATTTTTTTTTACTAATATTAACATAAATTTCTTTGAAGTTGAAAACTATTGTGATTGTTTGTCAGTCATCATGATCAAGATTAGTTTGTTTTTTTTTTCAATGATAATAATGTTATCAGGATTTGTTTTCAACATTAGCTGTATTTTCTTGGGTTAATATCAAATATGATCTTTTTTATTAACATTAATAAAGGTTATTTTAATCAATGTCAATCATGATATTTTTGTTCAATGTCGATTAAAGTCTTTTTTATCAATTATTGTCGACATTATTTCTTGATTAACGATAGTAAGGATTTTTTGACCCATTGAGATGTTTATTTCTTGTCGTTGTTAGCTTGGTTTTTTTTTTTTTTAACGACAATAAGACTGTTTTTTTAACAAATGTAAGTTAGAATTTTTTTAGTTATCTTTTTGTTTAAATTGTTGAGATTATTTTCCGTTGATGTAAAAGTTGTTAACAATGCCATTAAGATTACTGTTTGGTAGATGTAGGCTAATATCCTTTAAAACGTCATTAGTGTTATTTTTGAGTTTGTTTTGGAGAGGTCCCCAATGTTATATTTTGTCCAAAGTTGGACTGATATTTTTTTTTTTCTAATTTGAATGGGAAGCTTTTTACTAGGATTGTTTTAGTCAAAGATAGTTGAGAAGTTGGGGTGATATTTTTTTTCCTAATTTGAATGGAAAACTTTTAGTAAACTTTTACTAGAATTGTTTTAGTCAAGATACTAGAGATAATTTTTTAGCTAACAGTCGTAAAAAAAAACCTAACTAACAATCTCAAAAATAAAATACTTCAATCCATGCCAACCAAAATAATTATAACCTATATCAACAAAAAAAATAACATTGACCAATATGGATTAAAGAACATCACCAACAAAAACTTTTGGATTATTAAATATTTTTAATACTAAAATAAAGTTTTTATATTTAGTAACCATTGAAATACTTTATACAAATAAAAAATGTAGAATTTAAATCACCTCATTAAAACAAAAATATTTGAAAAAAAAATTGCATAATTCAAAATAAAAATAATCAGTATATTTGAATTTTCTAAAATTATGAATTTTTTTTATCTAAATTGGTGTACAAAAGAGTTTGATCTTAATTATGACTAAAGTGTCTTGATAAGGGTTTTTTAATCACATTTATACAATAATGAAATTTAAACATAAATCTCCACAATTTCAATGATCCATCCATGGTTAAAAATACATCCAAACATATCAAATTGAGAAAATAAGCAAAGATACTTTTACATCCTTAAATCAAGTAAGTTGGTGTAACTCTTGTTTTCCATGGTTTTCAAGTATCACCTATTAATCTCGATTGTCCTAAATTTTAGCTTTTGCCATAGGTTTCTTTAAGTTTTTCCATGACTTTCTCCATTACATAGAATTAGGTCTTGATATCCACTTGGTAAACCAACAAGACTATTATTATAATTACCAACCCAAGAGACAAGGAGATTATCACCAATAATGTATTCCATATATAGTTAGATTTGTATTATCATACATCCACCAATGATAGAAACTAAAAATGATTTTTTTCAAGTGTAACAAATACATATAATAATTTTTAAGAGTTAATTCCTTGACAAAACCAAATCATGTTCTAATATATGAGATGGTTACTATGTTTGACAAATTAGAGGATAAGTTGCTGAGTTTTTTGGAGGGTATATATTGACAAATTTGACATTAATGAGTCATGAGAAGACTCATATAAGAGATCATGACATTTCTTAGAGAGTTCATGGGCTGGGTTGGATTTTTACATTTTTTTATGTTAAATCTAATCTAATGCCATCCAACTCATTCTTGAGTGAGCACGATTGGGTAGGGTCAGAATTTTGAAAAACTTTTTTTTTATTAGGATTTATAATTTTTAACTATCAACCTAATTAAATATCACAACCTATATAAAAATTAAATCAAGAGTTCAAGTAATTTGATAAGTCAAGTCATAACAAGTTTGTCCAAACTAATTTAAAACATGAAAAGAAAAACATAACACAATTTGTCCATGACACAAATATATAAAAGTGGATCTTGAGTTGGGTCTTGGGTCACCCATACTAAACACATCACCCAATTCGTATAAGAGTGGGTTAGTTTGGGGTGGTTCGGGTTTGACCTGGGTTAGATTGGGTCAAGTTAAATCATCAGGTAACCCGACCCAATGAACACCCCTAGACATCAGCTTTAGTTCTAAACCTTAAGCAATAAGTTTTTGAGTATTTTCTCTTTATATGTTGCTCTTGTTACACATTTCTATCTAATGTGAGACTCCAACTCACACTTAACTCCAACATTATGTTCTAGATTACACATCATTTTGCATCAAGGAAGTATAGTACAATAAGGAATGAACACCTTTGCACTTAATTATATTTATGAAATCATAAACACCTCTTACATTACCTGACTCAATATACATGTGAAGAAAAACTCAATTTTACTAGAATATATATTTTCTAATTAGAAGTTATGAAGTGATGTAAATTGTCGTAATTTCATTTTATCCCTTGTGTGTACACAACAAAATTATATGGTATTTAATAGGTGAATAACATATAACTAAGAGCATATCTAGCAGAAAATGTTTATGATTTGCTTAGGGTAAGCAATTGTTGTTTGAAGTAACATTTTTTCACCAAAACATTTGTATGGTACAAGATTTAATGTGTTCGATGATCACAAGAGTTTTAAATGTTTATTTAGTCATAAATAGTTGCGTTAGATCCAATTTCAATGGACCCTTTGTTTGGTTTTGCGTGCTTAAACAACTAAGTATAAAATATAATTTTACGTGATCATGTCAGACATAACAAATTCAATCTAGCCCAACAAACACAATTCGTTTGGCTGGATAGATGCAACCACTATTTAAAATATGCTTTGTTTGACATATGCAAGTGTTGTGCACATGCATCGTCTAATAAACTTTTTCTCAAACAAACACATGTGAGTATACTTAGTTAACTAAGTTTTTGGTTAAATAAGACAATAGATATACTTGGTCTGATAGACACAAGCTTTAAACATTTCATAGTATATGTCAAACTTTAATAAATTCTTATTTGATGTTAGGGATTATACATTTCTTCCTTCTTTCAAGAAGATCTCGCAATGCCTTATCAAGATCAATATCTCTTGAAGAACATGTTGAGGGTTGTTTCATGTTGTAGAGTCAGTCAGTTGTGTCTCCTATGCTTTGATCAAAAGATGGAGATAAACCCTTTCCTAAGCTTGTGAAGCTCTGCCATGTTCTAGAGGTGTTGCCAAGAAAGCCACACACTTTCGATGCTAAGTCAAGGGCATTTAATGTGTCTTCAAGCTTCAATGTGTGCTCATATGCAAGAAATAGTAGCAGAAGAAGACCCTCATAACAACTACCAAGGATGCGCAATGACTCTTTTCTTATCAAGATCTTTATATAAAAGATATCTTTGAAAAAGAAAAGTTGAAGAAAGTCTTGAAATAAGAATGAACATAAGATCTAAAGTTCCTTAGCCTTAAAATTGTAAGGAAGAACATTATTCGTGGTCAAGAGCAATTTAAAAGAGTGATAACCTTTGTATACATCATAAGACACTACCTCCTTCTAGTGAGCAAACATGTGATCTTTTATATCACAATCTTTGTAAACCTCTTGGTCTCGTTAGGTGTGGTTGTTGTCTAAATAATATATAGTCTTATTCACGGGTGATTGAGTTCCAAACAAAAGTCGATCTTAGCTAGAAGTAGTTACGTTGATTGTGGTCCAAATAATAATCAGTTTTAAACAATAGTGGTTGAGGTCTAATACTTATATGTCTCTTGCAGCATCAATATGCTTAGTGAAACTCAATCAGTTGATTGAGAACTGGACATAGTCTTTATTACAAACGAGCCAATATAAAAATCATAACGTAAATCTTTTTGTCCTTTATTTTTGTTCATTGCATATTATCATATTGCACTAACTAAAAGAATGAGTTTTATGAAAACTATCTTTAGAAAAATAATTTCAACAAAAATAATCTGTAAAGTAAAATCATCGTCTAACTATTTATTATCAGACAATACTTTGCAACAATTTCAAAAAGTTTTAAAACATAATTCAACCCTCTCTTCTTATATTTTGACTAGTTTTCAAAAGTTGAATATGATATAGCGTTGATGGATGGAGTTCTTGAGACATTATGATTTTTAGCTGAATATAATCTAGGGAAAGTGAATGTGGTTGTTTATGCCTTGAGATGGAAGACAATGTAGGTACCTTGCATGATGATCCAAGAGTTGGATTTACTAAAAGCCTTCAAATATATGAACCTCGATGTAATAATGACATATGATCAAAATTAGTTGCAACATGTTAGTTATAATTAATGATTTTCTTGGTATGATCTAGGAAAAAGAGTTGTATGGTCCTAGTTTGAGACATACTATAGATTTATTAGGTATTGATCAAGCTAAGGATTTCTTAGTTAGATCACATGGGATGTCAAGGTTCAGAGATGGGATATGTATGTTTATAGATGATGGGTTGAGAAGGATAATTCTAGATGAGAGTCACACGAGCAACTTGAGTCTTCATCCTAGTATAACGAAAATGTATTAAGATTTAAAGAAATTGTTTTGGTGCTTTAGTTTGAAGGTCGATGTAGCCAAATATGTTTCCTCTTATTTCACTTGTCAAAGTCAAAGGTTGAGTATTAAAAAGTAAGCAATATGTTGTAGTCTTTTAAATGAGATAGCGTTTCTATAGACTTTGTTACTTATTTATCATAGACAATATGAAACACTATATTGTGTGAGTCATTGCAGATAGACTGATGAAAAGTGCTCGCTTCCTACTAGTGGATTTGAAGATATCTACACAGAGATTGGGATAATTGTACATCAAAGAGATTGTTAGATTGTATGGAGTTCCTAAGAGTATAGTATCTGATAAACATCCTAGGTTTGCTTCTAGCTTATAGAAAACTTTATAGGAAGTTATGGAGACCCGATTAAGACTTAGATTACCTTCCTCAAATAAATTGTCAAAGATATTACACAGTCTTTGAAGGATCTGTTGAGTACATGTGTGTTAAATGATCATGGTAGTTGGGATGAGATCTTGTCTTTGGCGGAGTTCATGTATAATAACAGTTATTGGACAAGTATCAGGATGACTCCATGAGACTTTATATGGTAAGAGATGTAGGACATCTTTATGTTGGAATCGAGATTGTGAGATTGTCTTGACAATACCAAAGTTATTGTGCAAATTAATGAGAAGGTGTGAAAGATACATGATCATATGAAGACTTCTTATGCATACTAGAGAAAAAGAGCTTTAGAAGTGATCATGTGTTTTTTAAGGTTTCTCTTACGAATGGTGTATCTTAAGCAATAAAAATCTAAGTAATCAACACCTAAGTTCATCCGGTCATGTTAGATTATGCAAATAATAGTTTGTGGCTTATGAGATTGTTTTACCACCTTATATTGCCAAATTTCTTAACATATTCATGTATCTCACGTGAGGAAATATATAACTGATCTAACTTATGTATTAGAACTTGATAAGATTCATATCAGAAAAAAATTTATCTTATGATATTAAACCAAAGAGGGTCAAAGATCATTGAATAAGACAACTTAGGGATACTAATATGATCAAGGTATTATGGGACCTAAAAAGACTGGTAATTTTGTGTAGGAGTTAGAAGATAAGATGAGAGAGTTTACCCTTATCTTTTTCCTAGTGAGTTATTTTTCAAGTATGGAATTTTTTATTTTTAAGAGAGAATGTAAGACCCAAGTTTTATTTTAATATAGATTTTAAATGAATAATGATTTGAAATTTTAAAATAAAAGTTACATGTTTATTTCTTATTTTATTCTAAAATCTTATCTGTCTAAAACTATTATGCTTATACTACTTTTAAAAAAATAAAGATTATGATTGTCGTTATGCAACTAGATCATCTTTTTGAGAAGTTTGAATGTTAAAGATTGTTGTTGACAAATTAATTCATGAATTTGGTAAGAATTTGATAAGTAAATCACCCTTACTAAGATTTTAATTATTTTTTCTTCTAGTCTTTAAGTTAATTGTTATGAGAAGATGCTCTTACCGTAGGTTTTGCTTTGGTAGATTACCTAGATTCTTTCAAGTTGCTGAAAGTGGCTGAAGAAAAGCTTTTTTTAGCTATACTTCAATCCACGTAAGAGGAGTTGATACAATAAATACGATTGATATATGCTTATGTTTGTATTTATATATATTTATATATATAAATACAATATATATATATATATTGTATGTATGTTTTTATTTTAGTTATATAGACTAATGTATGCATAACTTTACAACTCGCTGAGAGACTCTATATGGCCAGAACAAATATCAAACATCAAACCATTACACTTGCAAAGAATTTTCCTTAGCTAGAGGATAGGTTAAGCGTGCCATGGGTAGAATAAAAAAGATTTGCATATTTGAATTCTATGGAACACTAAGCTTTAAACTTTACTTCATGAAAAGCCTTCTCCACACGAGGTTTCTCACTCTTAAACACCACACTTCCATGTGGATCCAGATAGACTAAGTGATAGCTAGCTAAGCTATTATCCCACCCTTTCTAACATTAAGACTTTTAACAATTCCTAAATGATGTCAAAAGTGAGCATTGTAAGTCTCAGGTAACTATTGTTGAACACCCCCACAAATTATAACGTTGTCAAACCTCATATTAGAACAAACATCCACATATTACATGACATGTCTAGTTCCAAATTACAGAAAGGATAGGATAAATCATTTTCATAATATAATATACTTTTAAGGAAGCTTTCAAGTTCCAAAATAATTTAAATATGTATCCTTAATAGAATAAAATTCGGTTGATCTCCTAACCACTTCCGAAAATCATGTTTATTAGAGATAGAAATCACACGATTGATTTTGTTAAACAGGTCAAATACTTAGTTTTTCTCCCAAGACCATCATTAGCAACACGTGGGATGAATTCATAACGAGTAACCGAAAACATTAATAAACATGTTCCACAAACTAAATTCAGATAAAAATAGTGTTCATTTGAATGCACCAAGTCACTCCTCCTTTATGTATTTTCTTTTTAATGAATCTGAATTCTTTTTCGATCGAAAATTAAAGGTTGCTAATTGAAAGTGACCGAGTCTTGGTGAACAGAAATGTCTTTCATTTTTAGGGTTTACAAATAAAATTAATGTCACAATAATGGGGATTGATATCTTTATTTTTTTTAATATTTTACTTAACTATTGCAACTCTTTCAAAAGGAGTCTCGTTTTCTATTTCATTTTGATTTTGATTTTACTTTTTATCCTAAACTTTCACTTTGGTCACTTAATTAACATGAAACGGTGAGAATTAAGTAATTTTTTTAATTTGATTCTTTCAAAATGAAATAAACATATATATATATATATATATATATATATATATATATATATATATATATATATAGTAAATATTACTATTGAATGAAATTAATTTATAGGAATCTTATTTATATGATGCGAGTCATATATATAACTTAAGCAATGCTAATATATTGAAAATGGTGTCTGGCATGCGTAAAATTCATTAAAAGATTGAGGGATCACTTTCGTTTTCGACCTTTGAAAGTCTTCATTTGCGTGTTCTTTTTTTTTTTCTTTTAAAATTTTATATATATGGTTGAATTGCCGTATATGGCTGCAAACTATAAAAAGAAATTTATAATTCTAATATTTACGACTCTAAGAAAACATCATTGTTCATATAAATTATATACAAACACACATCATTTCAATTATTTTTCTCAAAAAAAATCATATTCAAATCATACTTAAATACTTAATTAATTATATATTTTAACTTTTTAAAACATATCTTTGTTCATCAAAGAAGGCATTTTTATAATGATAATCAATATATAATCAATTTTTTAAAGATCTGTGAAATATTTTAAACGCCACATATTTTTTTAATAAAAAAATTAATGATATTATAGTGTTTTTTTTCACTATAACTTAATTATGAATACTTTATCATTATTGTTTTAACCACTGGCTTAAAAAGGGAAGATAATTTATATGTTTACAAGAAACTCATACAATATACTTTTGTATATATTTGGTCTTTAGATGTCAATTTATATGTCATAACAGTACAAAACATAAACAGAAAAGTAATGTTGTATAAACTATTATATAAGTATCATATCTAATAAATAACTGAAAAACTAAGTTTTATAAATGACAATAAGTATGCATATGCCCGATAAACTTAAAAACACACAGTAATCAATTCTACCAACCATGCTTTGTAAGAACATTGAATATCAGAAACATATATAGATCACTCTTTTACTGACACTTCTGATGTGAAAATGTGAGTTTATCCGAAGTGTAAGAACCATTATTTGAATCATGAAAACAATAGACAGAAAAGGCAGCTAGGTTTGCAACACACAGCATAGTACTTACACTTAACATTACTTTCAATTCTTGCCATGAAAATCACTCCCTCCGAAAAAGCAAGAACCATAATACTCTTCCTCCTTGGAGCCACTCGCGTGATCTCCAATCTGTTGATCAGACTCAGTCACAGAAGCGGACGAGGATGAGAACAAAGTTGAAGAACTGGAATCATAGAAAGACTCATTGGGATTATGATTATGATGGTGAAGGCCCGAAGCAACACGTTGTAGATCGTCATCATCCCTACTCCAAAGAAGCTGAGCGTACTGCATTAGATTTGGAAAAGCTTCTTCCTGTGATGGAGATAACAAGGGTTGATAAAGTGGTGGTGAAGGTGCTGGTGCAAGAGGTGAAGAAGAAGCATAAGAAATAGTATTGTTGTTAAGGTTTTGAGGAGAAGGTGAAGGTGAAGGTGGTGGAATTGAAGCAAGAAGAACGTGTTCTGGGAAATTGAGTTTTGCTTTGGATCCTTTGAACTTCAAAGCAGCAGCATCATAAGCAGCAGCAGCAGCCTCTGCCGTGTCAAAAGTGCCAAGCCACACTCTAGCAGCCTTTTTAGGGTCGCGGATTTCGGCAGCCCATTTTCCCCATGGTCTCTGCCGAACTCCTCTATAGTGTCTTTTTCTCCCTTTGAATCATTGCACAAAATAGTAACAATATCAATGACCACCACAATGCTTTGGTTAGGCACACATTTTTGGTTTGGTCCAATTTGTCATTTAAGAGAACACATCAGCCAGTCAGCCTAAGAAATTAAAGTGCCAATGGAAAATATTGCTCACTGAAAATACCTAACTGCTTGTCCCCACAATCAACATCATTATAAGATAGACACCAACCTTGTATTGAAGGGATCAAGATCGATAAATTGAGTCTTGGAGTGTCATTTCAATTAGTTTATTTATCTTGGCATGTATTTCAAGTTAAAACATATTTTACATGTGCATCAAACCAACAACCTTTTCCATTTTTTTGTTTTAAAAATAGAAGATGTGTCCCCATTTTTTTTTTTCCTTTTCCAAGGAGAGATTCAGATTTGCTAATTGCACTCATGCTAGTGGTAAAAAAAATTCATAAATATTTTGAAAACCCATTTAAATAAGTAGATCTCTATCAGAATATACTTATATATTATATATATGTCTGGAGTTATTAAAAAAAAAAAATGAAAGGAGAAAAGAAAGTGATCCTGATGAGTTATTGACAAATAGGGTTGCATAGTATGACATAGAAGACAATATAAATTGAAAAAAATACAAAGTTAGTGCATGAACCTCGCAGATTTACCTTGATTTAAAGGGTGCTGAGATGGGTCCGGAGTCTCAATCAAGGTAGAAGTGCTTATTTGGTGATATTGTGGAATTGGTGTAGAAGGGGTGCTATCATCACCAGTATTGATTGGATATGGAGAAGCTTCTTGCCCTTGTTGGCTAGGGAAGTTGAAAGCTTCCCTAGTCTCCCTTGATGCATGATCAGAAGGGAGAGGCCTCTTTCCATGCCTTGGATCCACCTTGTTCAACTCTATGAAAGGTTCTTCTATAGTCTTATATCTATGAACACAGTAGATTGATTAACCTCTTTTCTCTCTCTTGCTGAGGACCTTGCAGCTATACATGCCTTAGTGTAAAGCAGATCTAGAATTTCTTATGGAGAAGAGTGATGGAATATGAAAGAAACCAATATCAAAAGAAGGATACTCTTACCCCCATCATCTTTTAAATAAGAAAGAGGAGTAAAAAAAAACGAATATTTACTAGACGAAGGGAAAAGCAAAAGATAACCTTGCTTGTTACTTTGAGATGGGGTTTATTTCTCCATTGGAAATGAGAGAGAGAAAAAGAGCTAGTGAGTTTTGTTAGTCCAAAGAAGGAAGAACAATTAGGTTCCTTTGTTGTTGTTTTTTTTTTCCTTGCACATACTTTATTTCGTTTTCTTCCATATTTACATTTTGTATTTTTACAATTAGATATTTACATTAAAATGAAGTCAAATTATATATTAAATTTCAGCCATTAATCTATTTTCTTATATTTTTTTAAAATTAAAATATAATAAGTTATAAATTTAAAAGAAAAACCGAAGAAGAAAAATCAATCAAGCTGGGAACGAATGCTATGTATCTTCATGATTATTATTTTTTTATTTCATGTCTTTTTGTTCCATTTTCCTTAATATGTTTTAATTGTGGAAAAAATAAATTATAAGGAAAGTTCATAAATAACTGATATTTAGGGAAAGTAACATTTGACATCACTTTTTATTATTAAATAAGTCCAAACTTGATGAAAAGGACTAACAGCAAAGATGCATAGAATTTAAGAAGTAATTGAATAAAATTAAAGGTTAGAGTTCTCTTTTTTCGTTCCATTGAATTCTTTTACATTTTGATAGAGAAGTAAATGTAGAATTAAATATAGAGGATAAAGCTTGATGTTAGGTCTATTTAACGTATTTTTATATTGGTGTGGGGTAGGATGAATATGAATCCATTTAAAAATGACCCTTGTTAAAATTTGTTTAGACTATATAATCACCAAAGTAATAAATGGGTTTGGATCACTGCGTTAATGCCCATAGAGCAACTTATTTTAACTAAATTTTGAAACAAAAAGTCGGTGATCTCTTTTAATTTGATACTTCCAATTTTATTTCTATTTCAGTTTTAGATTTAAGTCTTTACTTATTTTTTTTCTTTCAATACTTCTATACATCTAAAAGTCTTTATGATAATGATTACAGTACCTCCAATTATTTAAGATAATTATTAACTGATTTTAAAATGTATTTTGAAAATTCTTTTATGTTTTGGAAATGAACAAGTAAGAAATAGTAAGAGAGTTCTTGTAAAGCTAAATACAGAGCAATGACATATCAAATTTAATGGCTTTTTTATCTTATTTAAGATTTCAAAATCTTTTTTTAGCCGTCATCTTTTTTTTATATTGTAACAATGACTTAGCAACATATATTGCAATAAATTTAGTGTTCAAGTACTTAACCACATAGAAATAGATTGTCTCATAGGGTCTCATCCATCTGCTTTCCATTTTCATCAAATAGCAATTAGTTGACATTTATACCAAAGTCTTAACCTCTCACCTTAACTCCTAAATCTTTCAAGAATATTTTTTTCAAACTGAGTTTCATCAATATTTGTCTTTCCCATGTAGGCTTGTAAGGAAAGTTTCAAAGGAGGTTTCAAAATATGAGTAAAAGACTTATATAAGGAAAGTAATATCAATTATATTGTTCCGTCTTTATGACAAAATCAAATTATTATCAATTTTGTTAGCTTATCTTTATAACAACATCAAAGTGAGTGTAATATTTTTATTTGTTTTCTCTTTCTCTAATTAGACTTAAATGTATATATTCAACTCTTTAATTTTTTTTAATAAAAATAAAAAAGATATTTTTATTCTCATATTTTTTTATTTATTTTTGTTTATATCTTTAATTATAATAGGATATTTATTTTATATCTTTTGTTTGCTTAAATTTATATTTCAATTTTTGAACTCATATACTGTGTTTACCTAGATTGCTCCCACTGTGTTAGATATTAGTGCTGCGTTTGCTTGTTATGATTGATTTAAGCACACATCTTTTACCAGAAAAAAAAATGATGAAAAAGCTCAAAAACGAATACATATAAATTAATTTAAAATTAAAAATGACACGAAAATTTTTCTACATTCTTTGTTTATAATTAGAAAATATAATATCCCAAAATTTTATTTCCACAGTTTTATATTAAATATCGTGTGACGCGTGCGGCCGTTTGATATTTAAGAAACATTTGGAATAATAATAATAATAAATATCGTGTGACGCGTGTGACCATTTGATATTTAACATTATTAGAAAATATAATATCCCAAAATTTTATTTCCCAAGTTTTATATTAAATTACGTGTGAAGCGTGCGACCATTTGATATTTAAGAAACATTTGAAATAATAATATTAAATATGCATGACGCATGTGACCATTTGAATTTTAACATTATTTCCAAAGTTTTATATTAAATATCATATGACAAGTGCAGTCATGTGATATTTAAAAACCCTTAGAATAATAATATTAAATATCGTATGACGTGTGTGGCTATTTGATATCTAACATTATTAGCAAATATAATATTCCAAAAATTTATTTACAAAGTTTTAGTATCCCAATTAATTTTTATTAAAATAATAAAAAAATAATAATTATAACATAATAAAATAAAAACCCTTAGAATAATAATATCCTAAAATTTTATTTCTAAAGTTTTATATTAAATTACGTATGAAACGTGTGACCATTTGATATTTAAGAAACATTTGAAATAATAATATTAAATATGCATGACGCGTGTGACCATTTGAATTTTAACATTATTAGAAAATATAATATCCCAAAATTTTATTTCCAAAGTTTTATATTAAATATCATATGACGAGTGTAGTCATGTGATATTTAAAAACCCTTAGAATAATAATATTAAATATTGTATAACGTGTGTGGCCATTTGATATCTAACATTATTAGCAAATATAATATTCCAAAAATTTATTTACAAAGTTTTAGTATCCCAATTTAATTTTTATTAAAATAATAAAAAAATAATAATTATAACATAATAAAATAAAAATTAAAACATACAAGATATAAGTTTCAAATATGGAGGTACACAAAAAAAATTGTAGTTTTGGGCTGGCCCCAAAGGCCCAGAATCATTTTTTTAGGTTGGTGGTGCAATGGTAATGTAGGGGTATGAATAGTTTTTATTTTTCCTAAGTTGTGGTGCAATGGTAATGTGAAGGGTACGAATAGAATGGCCCAACTCCTAAATCCTAAGTCACCATTACCTTCCTTCACCCATGATGAACCAAAAGCGGCAGCGGCGATGAAAAAGGAATGGCGGCGGCGACGAGGAGAGGAGCGGCAGTGGGCGGTGGAGACTTTGAGGCGGTTTCTGGACTATTTTTAGGCGCAGTTTTGGTGCTAAACGTAGTGGAGTTTTGAGTGCTTTTAGGGGCTATTTTGGGGTGAGTTTAGGAGCTGCTTTTGGGGTGCGTTTAGGGGCTAACGTGATTGAATTTAGAGATTGTTTCAAGATGAGTTTAGAGGCTCTTTTGGGTGCTTTTAGGGACTATTTTAGGATGAGTTTCGGTGGTAAACGTGATGGAGTTTTGGAGAGTAGATGGTGTTGTTTTAGGTGCAGTGTATTTAATTTTTTATTTTTTTGCATTATTTATGAAAACACGAGATAATAAAGCAATTAAAAAAAATTCATACAAAATCTAAAAATTTAAAATGATACTTTAGCTTGTGTGTATTGTTTTGATCTCAATTCCTTCTTTAGAAGCACCACACTCCTTCTAACTGCTACTTGTTCTTTCTATATGTATGTAGTGATTGTTTTTTTTAGGTTCTCTCAGTGATTATTGGATAATTTATAATATAAATAATAATAATTATCAAGAAAAAAAATTGTGAAAAGTGAGGAGGAATAAAACTAATAAAATTTAATTGTATAATTTTTCTTCTTATAATATTAAAAACAAAAATATGACAATAATTGACTATTTACCCATTATATTTTAAAAAGTAACACCGCGAAAAATACATATACTACAATTTATTCACAGTAGTAATCTTAGATCAGATTGAATAAAAATTGTCCTTCCTATTGAAGCTATTCTTACTTATAAATTTCTTTCTCTTCTTAAAGAAACTGTATTAGATAATTAAATATTTATTATTCAATTAAAAAATATGTAAATGGATATTCTCATATCAGTCACCTAAAATCTCTGACCTGATCAATTGGTTTTTATTTTATAATCTAATCGATCATTACTTGTTATAAGCCTATATACTTTCGACTCATTGTAATTAGATATACGTCTTTTTATTCAGGTAATTACTATTTACACTCTTCTTTTATACCAAAAATACCTTCTCACGAGACAATTATATATATATATATATATATATATATATATATATATATATATATATATATATATATATATATATATATATATATATATATATATAAATTTTTTTATTACAATTATTTTCTATTTATTTAAATAAAAATATTCATTAAGAAGATATATATAATTGAGTCCATCCAATACAGATTTATTAGTGCGTTTTGAATCCTTTTTACATCTCTAATTCACTAAGACTTGTTTCAATGGATTTACTATATATACAGAAAGGAAGGCACAAATGGTTTGTATTTATTTCTACTGAAACCCTCGAAATAGGAGTGAAGAAAATGAGTAAAATTTTTAAATAAGTACAATTTTATTACCAAATTTTTAAAATAGGCAATTATTTTTTTATTTTTATCATAGTAAATAGTGTATAGTGACACAATTTCATTATTAAAAAAATTGTATTCATTACAAGATTTCAATGATAATAAATTACATAAAATTATTGTTCTAAATTTTGTTAATAAATTTCTTTTTCTAAATGAATTTTATTTTTCTAAATGATTCTTTTAAAAAAATAAAAACACTAAAAGCGTGCTTCAAAGACGATTTCAATAATAATAAATCACATAATTATTATCCTAAATTTTGTTAATAAATTATGGTTTTTAAATAAATTTTATTTTTTAAATAATACTAAAATCGTGCTTCAAGACGATTTCAATGGTGTTAAATTAAAACTGAAATCATGTATTCCTTATATGATAAGATTTTATCATAGTAACTCATAATTAAAATTTCGTAATCATTACAAAAAATATCAGATTTAGTGTGGATAAAAATCCATGTAAATACATAAAAGCCCATATTATTGAGTCAGTAAAGCGACGGTTCAACAACAAACGTTAAAATCTTAAAAGCAACATAAAATTAGTGTCGGTTACGAACTGGACATAAATAGTATGGGTTAGACTGACACAAAATCTGTTAAATTTAGCGTGAGTCAGGTCGACTCAAAAACTATCAAATTTATTTTTTTAAAAAAAGACATTTGAGTCATTTTTTTATTTTAAAAAAAATATTATTTTATACTATTTTTATTTATAATTTTATTATCCATCATTAGTGATTTTATTAAAGTTTTGGACAAATTACATCAAGGGAGACTCAAATCGAGGACCTCCCAACAACTGGAAAAGACTCACAATCATTAGATCAGATAAACTTTTTTTCAGTCATATTACCAATATCATTATATTTATTAATACAATTACAATTATTATTGTTGTTATTATTAATACTATTATTACAATTATAATTATAATTGTTATTATTAATAATAATATTATTTAATTACCTTATACTTGACAAAAATATAATTAAAATTATCTTATAATTAATAAAATTATAATTAAATTTGAAATTTCTTAATAAGTAATAAAATTATAATTAAATATATTATGATTGAATAAAGGTTAAAAATTAGACTTAATTTTTTATTTCATATCAATATCATTTTCTTATATTATTTATATTTTATTTTATTATGTTATTAACAAATTTGTGTGTCATAATGAATTAAAATAATGATATTTAGGTATTGTACGAATATTATTACCTTACATTTGTTACAATTTATTCTCTTTTTATATCCTATTATTAATAATCAGAAATAATATTTGTGTATGACTTAACATATTCAATTACAAACAACTTTAATTCTTACTTTTATTTATAATACAAAAACATAATACCCAAATATAATTTAACATATATATGCAAAAAAAAATATAATTATTTATGAGCACTTTATTTTTTATCATTTTAACTCTTATTTAAGTTAATAATTCAACTACTTTCAAATTTTTATAAATTATTATATAGTTTCAAATGATGAGTCTCTTATGTTGTTTCATAGATTCACTCTTATTTCATAAGTTTATACTCTAACCAGTCTTTTACATAAGTTTTTTAAAATTTATGTCAATTTAAATAAAAAGATTATAACACTAGAGGAGGCAAGTTTATGAGTAAAGGAAAAGTGGTAGTGAGAATTATGGTTTGAGTGAGAAAAACTATAACTAAAAAATTCAATTTTTTGAAAATAAATAAAAAATTTAATTTAATTAATACTTATTACATCACCTAATTTAAATAAACAAAAGGACTATATAGAACTTAAAACAAATAAAAGTATTAAAAATTTTATCTAATATCTTAACAAATTAAGTATCTTTTAACATGTTATATCTCATATTCACTCAATATTTTATGTTTCAACTATCATATTTTATACTTCAATTATCATTCATTTATATTTTATTATTTAATTATCATTCATTTACATTTAATGATTCAACATTTTTAATTGAACTTCAAAAGTTATGATCAAATATTTTATTTATTTATTTTTATTAACTTACAATCTTACATCTATTTTATTGTATTTTTATCTTTTTTCATTACTTTTATATTTTACTAATATAATAATAATAATAATATTGTTATTTCATATTATTTATATTTAAAATACTAAAGAATTTTTTAAAATTCTTTATAAAACTATTTTTTAAAATACAAATTATTTATATTTAAAATACTAAAGAATTTTTTTAGCTATATTATTTGTAGTTAAATTGTTTAAAGTTTTTTTATTGATTTATTTTTACAAGGAAAGCTAGTTTATATTTACTTCGAATTTAAAAAAAGGTTTCATTACATTAATTAAAATATTTATATCAAAATAATTAATATTTTATTTAATGTTGATTTATACTAATCTTAAAATTTGTAATCACTATACATTTTTATTTAAATTATAAAATTTAAATTTGATTTAATATTAACTTAAAATTAGTGATTTTGATTTTTTTTCTTTGTAAAATAAATATTAACAAAACAATTAAAGTTCTACAAATTTATAAAATTGTATTAAAAAATTTAATTATTTTTAAATCCATGTAATTTGATCAAATGTTATTAATAAAATAAATTTGACTATTATTTTCAAGTTTATTAATTAACTATTTTACACTTTTTTAAATTTTAACTCATACTTATTTTTACTAAAATTAAATTAAAGATATTTTTGTAATTTATTATATTATTTAATTAATTTAATTTTTAATATCACATTAATAAAATTTATTACAAACTTTCTATTTCTTTTTTCTTTTTTAACTTGTCACTCTCTTCTCCATCCTTTCTTTTCGTTTTCTACTTTCACCTCAATGAAAAAAAAAACTTTAGTTAATTGTCTATCACATTAATTATTAACAATTAGTTAGTTATTGATCTTTATCAATTTTTCTTTTAAATTTCTTAGTAGTCCTATACTACAAGCGAAAGAAATGAGAAAAAGAAATACTTTTATATGATTTAGTAAAAGAGAAAGTGAAAATATTTTTTCCATTTAAATGCATATATATATATATATATATATATATATATATATATATATATATATATATATTTTTATT
>Ga0209489_102326_pt1 | contig 38792 bp, 18 predicted proteins | sample SiratrowhiteBW_FD_187527 | JGI IMG/M metagenome (GOLD analysis project Ga0209489, IMG submission 187527) | Root nodule microbial communities of legume samples collected from California, USA - Siratro white BW (SPAdes) (version 2) | ecosystem: Host-associated > Plants > Roots > Nodule | place...
AAAAAAAAAAAAAAAAAAAATACATGGCAACTAGTCATTTGGTCTTATTCAACTTTGAGCATTTTCTCCTTTCTTTACTCTATAACAATGTTGTTATTAGCCTTCAATGTTCTTCCCTTCGTCATACATAGTTCTCTTTATTCCTCATTGTGCATAGAATGTTAGTAACTTTCTCAGCACTTGGGGAGGTCACTTGGAGGAGGTAATAAAGATTCATTTGGTCCTTTGCCATTGTCCACAACAAAAGCCATCTTCAGTCCCCATGTTGTATGAATTTCCAAATGGCAATGCATAAACCACACACCTAACAAAACATAATACCATTTATCATATAATTCATAAAACTTGGATATAATTCTTTAAGTTTTGTTTGTATTATTCTTGAATCAAAATTAGAGTTTCATGAGTAACTTTTAGAAAATTGTATTGAAGTTTTCTTCTGAAAAAAATGTGAAATCCAAATTACTACATCCTTGTGTACAATTTTTTAGAATCAAAATTTATGTTTAGACAACAGAATTGATAGCTTTACCTGGATTATCAGCTCTGAATCTGATAGCAGTCCACCCTCCAGCAGGAACTCCAACTGTATTTCTTTCCACAGGATCTACAAGATTAAATTTCTTGGGGTCTTTAGTGGGGTTAAAGTTCCCTTGTCCCCTACCAACTACAAAGAAATTGAAGCCATGGAGATGAATAGGATGATTCTCAGGTGTTATCATTCCAGTATCTTGCAAGACTAATTGAACTGTAGAATTGTAAGGAAGTCTATATAGCCTTGTTCCATTCATGGTGTTTAAATTGGATGGTTGTGTTCCTGTGAAGTTATAAAATACAGGAGGATTTCCAGGGAAATCATCTGTGAAAACTCCCTTAATTTTGAAGAAATGTGCTTGGAGAAGAGAGATTTTAGGCATAACAAAGGTAACATTGTTGATATCTGCTACCACCCTGCTGTTATTCACACAAGTAGCACAAGGGTTGATACCAAGACTAACAGTGAAGAGCAAGTTGTGGTCAATCTTCAAAGGGACTCTGGCTGGATACTTTTTAGAGTTCAAGCTTCTGAGAGAGTCAGTGAAACTGTTAGCAAGAAGGGTGGAGTTTCTGGGAGGCATGGAAGTGAGGGTGGTGAGGGTGGAACTAAGGGTGCCTGAATAGTGTAATGTGGCAGTGGCAGTCTTGTTGTCTACTGCAATAGGAGCATCCATGAAAGGAGAGGCTGCAACCAAGTATTTTCCAGCTGCTTGTTTGGCTGTTAGAAGCACATTTGTGGTCTGGCCAGGTGCTATGACAATGGTATCAGTTTTGAATGGTTTTGTGTAGACTGCATCAACTTCAACAACAGTGAGTTCATGACCAGCAATTTTAAAGAAAAGCTCTTCATTGAGTGCAGCATTGATGATCCTTAGCAAGTAGGTGTTTCCTGGTTGAACATCCAACTTAAATCCTTCTGCACACCAAAGAAAGTTATTGGTCAATTGCTTTTTTGTTCTCAAAACATTTTTCTTACAAATATTTGAAAGAGAAAATAAGATGTGACTTTTCTAGCTTTCCATTTTTTTTTTCCTTTGCTTTAGCTATTGAGTAGAACTTGTTAATTGCAATTTTTGAGTCACTTTGGCTTGGTCTAATTACACTAAAAAGTTAGAGTTTAGTTATCTGACTTTACCTTGTGAAGCACAGCCTTGGACTGGTCCTGGATGACCATTGATTGTGTGGGCATCAGACACATTAGGTGCCAAACCAGATTTCAAAGCTTCATTTATTACAGCCTCAGTATCTGATTTCCACCATTCACCTGAACCAAATTCAAATATTGTGAAGTATAGTATGGTTTTATTATGTTACAGTATTATGATAGGTTTATAATACTGACTATATAATATGTAGCAGCACAAGAAAAGAGTGGTAGAACTTACTTAGGATGATAACTTGTTCCATATTTGGTTTGGGAAAAGGGTAAGGAACTCCAAGCTTGGGTAGGATGACCAAGGCTCCATGGAGAGTGGCCCTAAGCCAGAGGATATGTGCATGCCACCAAAGTGTTCCTCTCTGGCCTGTAAGGGTAAAGTTGTAGACATAGGCCTGACTTGGTTGAATTGGGCATTGTGTTATGTATGCAGGCCCATCAGCCCAACCTGTTCTCAATTGTCTCACCCCATGCCTGTTCAAATTTAATCCATTCAATAACCTTTAATATAATAGTGTTTATGATGTAATTACTTGTTACAAAAGATAATTAATTTGCCTGCAATGTTTGATAATGTTAGTATAAAATGTTCTTACAGTGACATTACATTCTAATTAAATTTTAATATTATAATGAGTGGCAGAAATAATAGAGATTAGAAGAAGAAACTCTAGCACACTCACCAGTGGATGCTAACATTGTATTTGACATGGTTGACCACCTTAATCAGAACAGTGTCATCTTCCCTAGCATAGATGGTGGGACCTGGGAACTTTCCATTTATGGTGACAATGGGCTTGGTTGAACACAATCTTGTGGCATTCTTCAGCACCACCTGTGAAGAGCACCATCCAATTAAAGGTCACACCTTACAGGAATGTGGAGTTAGTTTGGTGCAACAACTTTCTTGACCAATAATAAAGAGGAAAAAAAAAGTGCAACTGCAACTTCTACCAAATTTAAGTACCTTGACTTGCTAAAAAATTCACACTCACTTTGCTGTTTGGTAAAGCATTTACATGCATATTCGGCAGAAAGTCATATAGGCTAAATTGAACCAACTAGAAAGATTTTATGACTTTGCTTCACTTATCCTTTCTGGTTTAGTCAACTACTAAAAATATATGCATGTCTTTATTTGACCAAAATATGTCTCAACTCTAAATATTACAGGTGATTGTCTTAACTACTAGATATTAAACCGTGGACCTAACTGTCATCAATTATTTAAAATAAATCAATTCAATTGAGCAAATTAAATATTTGGATTAATTAAAACGATGATTTTTAGCCCCCTAAAAAATTCAATAAATTTGACTCCATTTGTGGGTATATATGTCACTGCAGTTGATGAATCCTGATCATTAGGCCCAACAAAGAAAGTTGTGTCACCACACTTTTTGTTAAGAGAAGTTCATGTATTATATCACAGCTCATTCACATGCTAGACAAATTTAGTCAGAATTCAGTCATAAAAAAACTTCAATAGTTTTAAGAAAAAGGTGCTGTAAACTCTTGCATTAAAACGTTCGTGCTAGTAATTTAAAATTCAATTGAGTGGAAGAACAAAGAAAACACAAAACACTGATCATCATCATATAATTTTCAAAACATATACATTTTCTTTTACATGCATGCAGACAAATAGATCAATGAAAGTAAAACATATATAATATTTATTTCGGTACGTTATATCTTCATGTATTATTGTCTAATGTTACATGATTTATCACAATTTAAACCTACTATGCTTTGCATGAATACGATGACAAAATGAAAAATAACATGATAATGCACCTACATTGAACTTGTAGTGGCGAACCATAGCTTCCACAGATAGTGGAAGCAAGAGAGCTGCAAGCAATAACACGATTCGAATCCCAAACGCTGCCATAGCCACCCCTTTTGAGCTCTCTATCTTCTCACACTTGAATTCACTGAAAGATAGAGAAGAAAGGACAACCTTATAAACAGCTACTCTCTGCTGTAATGTCCCTTTTAACAAGTTGGTAGAAGGAATACTTAAGAGTTAAGACGTGAGGTCCATGTTATAAAGTACAAAGAACTCAAAATAAAAAATGAGAAACCAAATCCAGAAATTTCAATTTTTCCTTTTTCTTGCGTATTACATAAAGTCGTTATGCATCAACCAAGGACACTTTTTGAAGCTAAGGTAGTTCATTGAGTTTCTGGGGTGATGTCTATTTTGTGTTCCTTTCTACTGCAATAAGTGGTCAGACTCAGAAGCTGGTTTGGTCCACCCTATAGGGTAAAGTACAACGATTCTCAACTAACATATGTACCAGTTTATGAAATGGACATACAGTTTCAACTTTACGGCATGACAAATTAAGAATATATATGTAACCCCTTATGTGTACATAACGTATCTTCTAGGTTGTCATTGGAAATTTCAGCAATTATAGTGCTTTCAAAATGTGTTTTTTTTTTTTTTTCTGGTATAAACCAGATATAACTAACATACATTGTAAGTAATTCTGCAGAATCTTCATAGATTGTAAATATATAAGAATATATGAATATGGTTGTTTAAATCAAGATCAGTTGATTAATGAAGTTTTGATTTGATGAGCACAATTAATTTTCTTAAAATGCTAAGGTATTTATTAAGATGAAGTTGATATGTAAATAGATTTAATTAGCTGTGAAGGAGGGTATGCATAGGTATATTTCATTATTGGTGAACAATGGTTTTCAGCAAACTGGTGAGTGTAGGCATGACAGATTGCATCAAAAGAAGTTTCTTCCTCAAGGCTGAAGAAAGAAGGTTTGAGAAATTGCTTTCTCATTGATTTTCTTTCTTTTTCGCTTTTATATTCTACCTCTGCCGTCTTTCTGATTTACTACTCTCTCTTTATGGTTTTACCTCCCATCATTAACACATTTTTCAATAATTTAGGTGAAACAAAACCAAGCTCCATTTCATTGAGAGTGTTCAAGCTACTGGCAAATTTGTTAACCTCACAAATCAACACCTCTCATCAAACACCAATAGTATTGACCAAGTTTCCAACCCTGTTACTCCACACCTTACTTAAGAACGTATCACCAAGTCACTATCACTATCCACAACAAATCATAGGTGTTGGTGGAAGTAATAGCCTAATGACCACGAAGAAGATACTAATTTTACAACAAATTAAAAATAAAACATGAATTGTGTAACTCCACATAATTTTATAGAAAAGGAAAAAAAAAATTAGATTGATGTTTTCAAGCACGATTTCAATAATAAAAAAAAAAAACTAAATTCACTCTTAAAAGCATAATTTTCTTATGAAAAAAATTAAAAAAAAAGAAGTAAAATACTTTTAGACACAATTTCAAAAAATAAATGAAAAACCTACAAATAATTAAAATAAAAAATACAACAAAACTTGTTTTAGAAGGACTTTAAGGAAAACTTTTATCCAAACCAATTTCAAAACACGATTTCTTATTTTTAAAATTGTGTTTTCACTATTCATCTATAAAAAGTTTAAATTTTTTCCAATAATTTAGATACAAATTACAATCATCTCAATACTTTTCATTCTATATTTATATAAGTTGCTTAATGTCTTTTAGGAACATTGAAAGGTATAATATTTTTTTTTATCTTTTGAACTTGTGCTCTTTTAATTTTAGTTGTTAGTATTCGATATTCGGTCTTGTATAGAAAAATATATATATGTAAAAGACATTCCGATATCAAAATCAGTATTCAATATTATAATTATTTGTTATGATAAGATAAAACACATATTTTTCCTTCTAACCGTCTTCTATTATTTATAACGGTTTTTAATATATGATTGATGAGATAATGATCTTTCCATTTGTTGTTTGTGAAAAAGGTGACATGAGTTGCAGAGAAGATAATAATAATAAATAATGGAAGATAAACTGTGTTCCACATGTATTTGATTAGAAGTTCATCTTCATCGAAAATATCTCGATTGTATAATACAGTTCACAAAAATAAGATTATTTTTTTTTATTATTCATGCAATATATGTAGTGAATAAGTGTTTTTTTCTTTTATGTGATTAAAAATGAGTACATAAGTGGATTATACCCAGATTTCTTATGCAAAATTCAATGTTAAAAATATAGCAAATTTGTTTATTTATGGTATATATAATTTTAAGCATGAATTTTAACATTGAGATTTTGATGATGATCATGTGCCGAATCAGTAGAATCTTCAATACTGCTCTATGAACCAACTCAGCCTAATATTTTTCATGTGAGTTGTTGTAAATAAATCTCTTAACTTTCATATATATTAATTAGGTCAAGAAAACCGATATTCAAGGATAAGCTTAGTCTGAAAATAAGCTTAATCAGTGTTACTAATAAAAAAACAATTTCTATCAATATTATTTAAAGACTCTACCTTACACAAATAAAAGTTATTCTTATTACAATTTTAAAAAAATTCTAACTAACGTCAATTAAAGATACTCTTATTAATGTCAATTAAGAAGGTTCTAAATTAATATTGATCAAGAAATAAATTTCACCTATATTAAAAAAAAGTATATTTTGAAAAATAATTTTGACTGTTTGACATAAGCTAAAAATAACTACAGCAAAAAAATTGTGTTTGAATTTAATCGATAAATATTATTAGTGTTGACAAAAAAATTCGGACTAATATTAACTAGAAAATAATACTAACCTACATCTTCGCAATATTGAATAAAAATAACTACAATTATCTTCATTATGAAATAAACATACTCAATATAAAATTATATTGATTTAACGATATCTGAATCTTTACTAAGTCAATATATCCCAATTAAAGTTAAATTGAGAATGCATTGACTAAACTGAGAAAAGAATATAAAGAAAAATAATTAACATAAGAGAAGAAAGAGTATGAAACTTTTAAATTATTATTTTTTAAAGAAAAATTGAAATTATCTAATTTTAATAAATTAAATTGCTCTCATAATTTTTTAAAATTTCAATTTCATTTAAAATTTTCTATCTAACTAATCAATTTTATCATAAAATATTTTAATTTTTTTGTAAAAATAAATTACGTAACCTTTAAAAGTTCTCCATTCTTAAGTTTTCTTATTATTTTCAACTATACTTACAGATTATTAATCAATGAAATTTTCATATACAACATATATATATATCTCGTTTAGCCATCTCGCTTACCTTGTTATCAAATTTTACTTTTCCAGTGGTTGTTTGTTGATTTGTGAGGAGGCATAAATATTATACGAATTTTCTAAAATAATATATTTAAAGCAAATAATGTCTATACGAAATTTATATTTGAAGTGATGATAAGATTTTGTAAAAAATATAATTTATTCTTTGAATTTATAATTTTTTTAATTTAATTTGTCTTTTATTGTTGTTATAATACAATTTATTAAAATGTTAAAAATGTAAAATAATGAAATAGAGGGATTAAATTAAAATTGATTGCCAAACAGCTTAAGTTCATATGTTAAATATTTATGTCATAACATAAGTTTTAAAAATTTTCAGTCATATTTCATTTCATTTTAAATTATGTTACTAATTATATGTGTATTCTATTTAATTAAAGTCTTAGTTGTTCCTAATATTTTTTTAACTGGATGAGTTAGAACAAAACTATCATGTTACATTCTGTTATAATTTTTCTAAGATTAGTGACTTTCTTTTAATGCATACATTAATTAATTTATTTATAAATTTTGAAATAATTTATAATTTGCTTTTCATTTTATTTTAATAGAAAAAAAATCATTTGAATGTGGCTTATACGTTATGTAGTGGATGAAGATCACTATAAATAAAATATTTTAATATTATTTATTTTTGAATGAAAATAATACACTCTAAACATGTGAGAATAAATTCATATTTATTTTTATAATAATTAAGTATTAACGTATTTCAAATGTTTTAGGATATGTTGCAAAATCAATGAGCAACATATTGTCAACATATTTACTTGATAGGTTTTAGGTTTAGTTTTATTCTGCTTACAATATTAAGTACTTTATGTTTAAATAGATAATTTAATTATTATAATTATTTTGTTCTGTGTTTACTAGCTTAAACTATTATGGTTATCTAGTTAGAATTGTTAATTTTGTTTATAGGTTTTTGGTTGGTTGTTAAAGCAAATATTGTATCTTTTTTCTTTCAAAAAAGAAACTGTACATTTTATATCAGTTTCTGTCGTGTTGACGTAGAAAAGACTATGTTATTTGTATTACAAATGTAAAATGTTAGACATCTATTTTACGTTAATTGCATGATTGGTGTTATTTGATAAAAAAAATAATGGACTTAAAAAATATTATTTTGCAATAATAATAAAATAATTTGAAAGTTATAAATTTAATTTAGTCAAAATGATAACTAAATTCATTTTTATTAAGTATTATCTATATTTGTCTTGATATTATTAGAAATTTCTGTATTATTAGATAGGAATAATATTTGATTTTTTTTTAAAAAAAATTGGATAGAGAATGATGATGAGTATGTGTATATTCATATTCGTCTCCTCTTTCTTTCCATACTAATACAAGTATTTATTCCCTTCATGATTTTAAATTACTAATTGTTAAATAACTTAAAAATTTATATTAATTTTCCTGTGATGTTTCATAACTTATTTTGACTTTTATTTAATTATTATTTAATATTCTTGTTTAATATTAATAAAATTATAATTTCTTTCTCAAAAGAAAAGATTATGTATATTCACATTAAATTATTGATAATATCATATTTTTTTATTGTTATTTTTATTTTTTATAAAAAATAAAATTAATATTTAGAACAATAAAAATAAATACCAACATTAAAAAAAATTGTACCTAATTTTGATAACATGTTAAAAATATATCTGAATGTTTCCTTAAATATAATAATGAAATAGGCAAATATGTACTCACTTATCCCTAATTTTGATAACATTTAAAAAATCTTTTGTATGAAATATTTTTTGTATAATGAAATAGTCAAATATTTATTGTTAAAAATCATTTGTATGAAATATAGTAATGAAATAGTCAAATAGTCAAATTTGTATGAAAACCTTATGTTAAAAATAATTAATGGATTAAATTTTTTACATTAAATATTTAATTCTTTCCTTTTTGGTATTATACTGGTTTTGTGTGGAAGTATTATATTAAAAAGAATTAACTGATTAAAGTTTTTACATTAAATATTTGGATTCTTTCCTTTTTGGTACTATAGTTTAAATAAGCAAACGCTGTGATGATCAAAATCACATTAAATGCATTTTGATGTTAAGAAAGAATATTCAGAATCTTCTTTATAGAACCCATGACCACAGCTTTCTTTGAATTTTGAGTCTTGTACACATTGTTTTGTATATTGGCTTGTTGTTTTCAAGTGACGTGTTATTTATTATTAGTTGAAATTGAAAGTTGAAAAACTAGCTTCCATGTTCACACTAATATGAGTTATAGCCATATTAATAACTATATCCTCACATCACAAACAAACGTCAAATTGTATTTAAATTTGCCTTCTTTCAAGTCTAAATTATATTAATAATTATAAAAGTTCAATTTTTTCATAACTTTAATAAAATGATAGTGATGCAAATTTTTAAAAACAATCTATTAATTAAAATTTAAACAAAAAGTGTATGAAAATTAAAAATTAATGTTTTATAATAGAAGAAACTTACAAGCAAAAAGTTGAATAATTTAACTATAAGAATGATTACATTCATCTAAGTCTATTTAAAATTGATTAAACCTTTAAAACCTGTCAAGCCAACCATAGTTTCATAATATAGAAAACAGAAAAAAATTATTATAAAAAAATGACATTATATTGATAAATAGTGATCTCCTTATATTAATAAGGTTCATATTTCTTACTTTTATTTATAATTATACTTGTATTTAAAATCATATATAATATAATAATAAGTTAATAAATTTAGTTATATATTTTACAATTTTTTTATCTTTATATTAAAATAAGATTTTCTAAAAAAATAACTTTTTTTCATATTTTTATAAGAGAGCTTCAAATTTACTTAAAATATAATTTTTACAATATTTTAATATATAATAATAATAATAATAATAATAATAATAATAATAAAATCATTCAAGTTTTTGTTTATAAAAAATATTTTTGATTAATTTTTATTTTTTAAATTTCATAATTTTTATTTAAATTTAACCAATATGGTATTTTCAATAAAAAAAAAGGGAAATAACATTAATTTATTAAAAATATAAGAATATCATTTACTAAAATTATAAAAAAAAATCAAATTTTAATTAGAAAAACTAGAAAACATGTGATTATCATTTTATTCAAAATACAAGAAAAATAAATACCTATTTCAAAACTAGAAGAAACATAAGTACCATCTAATATAACATTGAGAAAGATGAATCCAACTGTTCCTATTTTAAATTATTTAAAAATCATGTATGCTTATGTTATACTTTTATATTTCTATTTGCTCAGAACATTAATCTACATAATTGTTATCTGCTTGTGTTTGTTAACTATGTATTAGACAATTTGAATCTTAATGATATTTTTTTTTGAGTAATTGTTATGGGAAACTTATCTAAAAGAAGCTACCTTTCACACACTCCCATTTGTATTTTTCTTTTTGAAAGCAAACATTCTATAAACAATCATGGGAATGCTTATCCAAAAGAACTTTATTTTCACACTGCTACATTTTTTCTTTTGAGAAGCAAACATTTTATAATATAATATAAACAAGAATGGAAATTCGGCTTTGGCTTCTAGCACTGCTATGTGTTCCCACTGTTTGAAACTCATCCAGATCAAGCTTCCGTAATCAAATCAAAAACCAATTTCCCTTTTTTTTTTTTCTTCTCATTTGTTTTCAATTTTTCACAACAGATTTAAGATACTATTAGCTGTAGAACAGTTATGCTTGACTCAGCAATCAAAAGTCAAGCTCACACAAATTGCGAATTTAAGGTTCCACTTTGCCTAATTTTTCTCTCTAGACAGCTATGTACCTTGCAACAGAAAGAGGGTAAATCCAAAATCACATGTCAAAGATTTTTTTTTTGCATCTTTTTCTGATCACATCACACAAGTCAACAGTCTCCAGCAGATTACTTTGTGGTGTAGATCTTACGAGGAATAATAGCACTACTCTTAAATACTCATTAACATAAGTTAAATGTTATAAATTGTCTAAATCTTTTTTATTTACTATTATATGATTTTTAATAAATTTTAACTTTTGGTAAAAAAAAAAAAAAGGGTATTTCAAAATGTGTAACCTATCTTTACTCTATCCAAGAGATATGGCCGGCCAGCTAGACCAAAAGGGTGGTGCCATCTTTAGTACTTGAAAAGTGTTTGTGTATATATACATTATTACACACTATGGTTTTCTCAATGATGGCTGATGCTTGGTTGAGTCACCAACTTTAAGGTTAGAGATGCATTTCTTTGATTCCATACTTTTGAATTCTGATCTGGGTTTATCATTATAAGATTATATCAGCCTTTTGTACTCAAATTTTGTTGGTGTTTTCTTTTAAGTTCTACTGATTTATGGGTTCATGCATTTGAATCTTGAACCTTGCTGTTATTCTTGAAAAGGGTGTTTTATTTTTAAAGTGAATGAATATACCTAAACATTAGAATAAAAAACTGGTTTCTGGAGCCTTTTGTTCTCGAGTCAAAGACCAGCAAAGTTTTCTTTTTTTCTTTTTGACCAGCGAAGTGTTGTGGCGCAGTTATAACTGAGATTTCTCAAAAGACTTCTCTTTTTTGTTTTATTTAACTGGGTTCAATTTTGACCTATGTTTGTAATTTGTTATTCTTTGTTGTTGCTGTTTCAGTTTGCAAATTTCTGTGCCGGTTGGTTGGTTGCAATTGCAAGCGAAGAGTTGGTCAGTGTGGACGAGTTTTGAACCACAATGGCAGAGGATGATGGATACACCAAAGATGGAACAGTAGATTGCCGTGGAAAGCCAGCTAATAAAAAGGAAACTGGAACCTGGAGAGCCTGCCCCTTTATCTTAGGTAATTTTTGGTGTTTGTGTAAGTCCAAGGTGGGATGATATGTGTATGAATTGTGTTGAGTGTGAAATATTTATCATTTTAAGCTTCTATTTGCAGGAAATGAATGCTGTGAGAGATTGGCTTATTATGGGATGAGCACAAACCTGGTGCTTTATTTTAAGAATAGGCTGCATCAACACAGTGCTACTGCTTCTAAGAATGTCTCTAATTGGAGTGGAACGTGCTATATCACACCATTGATTGGAGCATTTTTGGCTGATTCCTACCTCGGAAGATATTGGACAATTGCCGGTTTCTCAATAATATATGCTATTGTGAGTTTGGTCTCTTCAACCTGTCTTTACTGGGAAAATTTTTTACATGGTCCAGGAATATCTTGATCTAGACCAATTTCCACATGATATATTGATTCTATCTTGTATAAGTTGAAAATTTTGATTACATGTTTGGCAGAAATTGGTCGAAACATAGACATATGATGGTTCTAAATCATTTAATTGTTTCCCAAACCTGACACTGTATAGAAACTTCGAATAATTTTAGATGCACTTTTATAGCTTTGTACTTTTAGTTTTCAAACTTTTATGTCAAAACTAATCAGAATATCACAATAATTGTATATAAACTTGCTGTTTTACTGTATATATATCTCATAACATATTTATATTTCCTTGATCCCCACAACAGCCCCACAAAAATGTTTCAGAATTTATGCTGTGAAGTCATTTAACATTAAAACTTACAATGTGTGAAAACTGGTCTAACTTTTTTGTGAAGGTGTCTTCTACTCTGTTAAACAACATCTGATAAAAGGTAGTTTGGTTGATGTACAATAGGGAATGACACTCTTGACACTGTCTGCATCAGTTCCTGGCATGAAACCAAAATGTCATGGAGACGAAAATTGTCATGCTACTACTCTAGAGAGTGCAATCTGCTTCCTTGCTCTTTACCTTATTGCTCTTGGCACTGGAGGGATTAAGCCTTGTGTCTCATCCTATGGAGCAGATCAGTTTGATGACACTGACCCGGTTGAGAAGGAACACAAGAGTTCTTTCTTCAATTGGTTCTATTTCTCAATCAACATTGGTGCTCTTATTGCTTCTTCTTTGTTAGTCTGGATACAAGACAATGTGGGTTGGGGATGGGGCTTTGGCATTCCTGCTGTGGCCATGGCAATTGCTGTGGTGAGTTTCTTTTCAGGCACTAGATTGTATAGGAATCAGAAGCCTGGAGGCAGTGCCCTCACTAGAATCTGTCAGGTGGTTTCGGCATCCATAAGAAAGTGCCATGTTGAAGTACCTTCTGATGCGTCTCTTTTGTATGAGACTAATGAAGCTGAATCTGCTATAAAAGGAAGCCGAAAGCTTGATCACACAAACGAGTTAAGGTAAATTAAGCAATGGCTACAAATTTCTACTAGTTCTTTTTTGCTTAATCAGATTCAGAAGCAATTTTGATGTCACTCCCAGTAATCTGTGTTGTTTTATAATGTTAACTTTATTAAATGGATTAAAGATTAATTTTGAATTGTAACTGCAGAAAAACATAGATTTGAAGTTTATCTAAGTCTTGTCATTAGATATTAGCCTGTTGAGTTGACTAAACTTGATACACTTTTCTTATTCTGTGTAATAGATTTTTTGACAAAGCAGCAGTCATAGAACAATCAGATAAAGTGAAAGAATCAACAAACCCTTGGAGACTTTGCACTGTAACTCAAGTGGAAGAGCTAAAATCCATTTTAAGATTACTTCCTGTATGGGCAACTGGCATCATATTTTCCACTGTCTATGGTCAGATGAGCACCTTATTTGTGCTGCAAGGGCAAGCCATGAACACTCATGTTGGCAACTCCAGTTTCAAAATCCCCCCAGCTTCCCTTTCCATCTTTGACACCCTCAGTGTCATATTTTGGGTCCCAGTCTATGACAGGATCATTGTGCCAGTTGCAAGAAAGTTCACCGGCCACAAAAATGGCCTAACTCAGCTCCAGAGAATGGGAGTTGGTCTCTTCATATCCATATTTTCCATGGTAGCTGCTGCAGTATTGGAGCTCATAAGGCTTAACATGGTGAGGAAGCACAACTACTATCAACTTGAGGAGGTACCAATGACCATATTTTGGCAGGTTCCTCAATATTTTGTCATAGGTTGTGCAGAAGTCTTCTACTTCATTGGTCAGTTGGAGTTCTTCTATGAACAAGCCCCAGATGCCATGAGAAGCTTTTGTTCTGCTCTCTCACTCACCACAGTGGCTCTTGGACAGTACTTGAGCTCTCTACTTGTGACAATTGTGACAAATATTAGTACTAAGAATGGAAGTCCAGGGTGGATACCTGACAACCTAAACTTTGGTCACATAGATTATTTCTTCTGGCTGTTGGCAGTGCTAAGTGTTGTGAACTTGGTAGCATTCCTTCTAGTGTCCATGTTCTATACATACAAAAGACCAGTGGGAACTCTGCGCTGAAATGTTGGTTTAGGTGTTGTACATTGGAAGTGGTTTCATTATACACACATCACATTGGAAGTTTCCTTCACTACTACTAGTCTTGTTCTTTGCCAACACTGTTGGATAGGGCCAATTTTATTTTCACACTGTTATATCTGTCAAATGCTTGAAACTTTTCAAGACGCTGTGAAATTGTTTTTATCACCACTGCTTAAGAAAATTGCGTTGTGTAATCATTCTCATCTTGGCTCTGACTTTTACTTTTGCATGTGTCTAACATGCAACATCTAAGTTAACTATTGCCTGCTTTGTTTTGAAATCAAACCATATAAGTTCTTCATAAAATTTTATTATATAAAATACAATTTAGATGGATTCTTAAAAGAACACATTTCTATTTTTTTAAAACTTTAATATTTTTTTTATAAAAAAATAATTTTGGGCTCTTTTTTAATGAAAGAGTTGAAAACATTCATACAATTTTGTTATTGGAATTATTTAATATTTAAATCCAAGTTTAAGCAATTGTTCAATTGGATTCATTAATTTAAACGAATTAAATCCAACTATTATTAGATATAATTGGTATCAAATCAAATCAAGATTTAATTAAATTAATTTATTTTGATTTTTAAAATTAGACAGCACCAGCTTCAAAACTAAATTGAGATTGTATACTTAATTCTATGAATTTGAACTCTAGTAATGAAGAAAAAATAACACAAAAAGAAAGAAAGAAGAAGACGATGGAGTAATTTAGAAATTGAGGGAAAAAAAAGGGAAGGAAGAGATAAATACAATTATTTTTTCATGATCTTTACTAATTTGTAAGGATCTAACTGTGGATTCTAATCAGGTTCACGTGCATAATTACAACCGTTTAAATTAATATGTTTAAATTGATAAAAAAAACTTAATAAATATGTTTCAACTTCAAAAAAATTATAGAAAATAACGTATGACTCAAAATCCATGATATATTCATTTTAAAGCTCAAAAAATATAAAATACAATACAACTAAAATAAATAATAATATCTATAGAATTTGAAAATATAAAATTAAAATAATCATATATATTAAACATAATTTATTACTATTAAAAGAAATGATTTAAAGAGTAAGAATAAAACATGTTGAATATGTTATTAATTTATAATAAAATTATAAATGTGTGTAATATTCAAGATTTGTCATAAAATCTGTATTACTCAAATAGAATAAGTTGTTCTAAATAGGTTAAGAGAAGGCTTTCAAAACAAAAAATTCAGCAAGTTTACACAAACTTGCAATTTGTAGTTTCTCATGGGAAGAGAAGATCAATGCTTATGTAATGTTTCTCTTACAAAAAGAGAATATTTTTTATTTAAGAAAAAAAAAACATTTTGTCATGGAATCTTGATATGATATTGGCATACATGTTATAAAATTAAATTACTTGATAATATAATTCTCTCTTAATATGTAAATAAATGTTTTCTTAATACATAACAAAAAAAAATGGGGATATTTTTCTAGAATCCCATTTTTTTCGTATAATCTACAAACACATGTTATAAATTTTTATTAGATGTTTTAATTAAATATTACAATTCAATATTATAATATTAAAAGATAATTTTCATTTAGTGGGTTTTTAAAAGTTGGAATGTATCTTTTTCTTTTCACTTACACAATTTCGACGTGTTTGGTTCCATGAGGCTTTTGATTCTGAAAGTTATCATCGACAAAGAAACACCCCAATTAGCACACCTACAAAATTTAACTATTACAATGTTCCCTAAGCGTTTTCGGGACCCCAAAACAGGTACCTTTTTTATGTTCTACGAAGTGAGTAGTTTCAGTGGAACCCATGTTTCGCTCATCACCTGTTTGATGAAATGTCTGGAACAGAAAGTCAGATTTTTCTTTTTGTTTCATTGCATTTTCTTTATATAACTATCTTCGAATGCAGGCTTTCATCTGCTGAGTTCAATGAATTCCAAGAAATACCTGAAAAATATTGGGTTGGAAAGAGAAGACTACTACTTTTTGAAACATGTTGGGAAGGGCTTGCTTTGCACCTATGCCGTGCTTGGGGCTCTGTGGCTCTATACTGAGAATTCATCGCAGGGGTGGGGGAAACTGAAGCCAAGGCTGAAGGAGCAGGAAGAAGCATTGAAGGATTTCATTGCCAAGGGTAGGATGATTGGAACCGCTTTTAGTCAAAAAGGGATGAGTGAGAGTGATAAGGATGGAAACAATAATAACCAGAAGGAGACGCAGAACGAGAATTTTGATGAGGAAGCTCAGAAGCTGTGGTTGAGGCTGAAGAATGAGGTCGCAACTGAACTAAAGGAGAAGGGTTTTGATGTTGAATAACTGTACGCTTTACAGTCAATGACTGCCAGTGTCATTCCCATGATACATGAACTGATTTTGAGGCTGTAGTTGTAGTAGTACATGTTAGGAATCTTATGTATGCTACGTGGTGAATAAGTTGTGTAAAGTGTTTGATAAAACTTTGAATGATGATAAAAGGAAGGAATAATCAGTCTGCTCTTCTTTGTTGGTTGGAATGTCTGTGTTTGCCCTAGGAATCTCCCTTGTGTTAGGCTTATTATTGTAGTTTTCTCGTATTGTTTTATTTTGGCATATTGTCAGTGTTAACCAAGTTGAGTAATTCTGGTAATTCTATTTTATGCCCAATGAATAGTTTTTGCCATTTAACATACTGTATACATTTAATTACATGGTTTTATCTTGAATCCCGGTGAATTAAAAACTGCTTTAATATAAATTATGCCTACAAGTGCAGAAAGTTCTATCTGTCCAAATTATTTTATATTTTACTCATGAATATCTGTACTATTGTTTTCATTATCACTGTTAAACCACTCATGCGTTTAAATCTAGTTTTCCTGTAAAGAATGAACCAGGGATGGAGAAATAAAAATAAGCGTTCCTAATCATTAAAAAGACCCGTAGAGTGAATATAAAAACTATGAAACTTGAGTTCGGCTATGATCCTTCAAATTGAAGTCAAAGCATGTGCTTACAAAGCACTTTTATAATGAGGATATTTCTTTTCAACTTCATTATGGTAGCCTATGACGCATTGTCAGAAGACTAGCAAAATGTGAAACAGCTTCACACCTTTCCCACACAAATGATAACAAATTCAAAATCATGAAATCACAAGTCATTACCCCAGAATAAGCAGGGACACAGTCACCTGAGATATATAGATTATCAAATCCCTACCGTAACAGTAGTATAGAATGTAAAAACGACCTTGTGACGATGCCACTAACAGATGATTATAATAATTCAATGACGATGAGTTGGAACAATGATGAACACCTCTACTCTTCTTTTCGTGACGACAATTTATTTAACAGAAAACTGATATTTATCCTAACCACAGTGTTAATTTCAGGTTAATCAGATTTATATCTGATTTACTAAGTTAGAAAAAAAACAGGTAAAGAAAACTACTTTCTCAGTCTGTCATCAGCAATGCTACTATTATAGCAATGAAATACATAGCCTGACACTATCATAATAATCACCCCTCACTATTACATCAAGAGTTATAAAGCCTTAATCCCATTTATTTATTCTAATCTCAACTTCATATAACAAGAATAAGAACATTTATTCATTTAAAGCATATAAATTTAATTTAAAATAAAGAGAAAAGTAACATAGTGAAACAGAAAAAAGAAATTAGGCTGATATTACATAGATTTACAAGAGCTTTTACTTCATGCATCCATAGCAATTGCATGGAGGATAAAGATTAATACTCTGCTATCTTACAGTCTTTAAAAACTTTACCTACATCTTGACTACATTTTAAAGCTTCTTGCAATAAATTATACCAACATCCAATGTAAGACTACTTAACTCGTAGCGGTTATGCCATTAGAAATTACTGTAACATTAGTGTCATATATGAATGCTTTTATTCTGCTACCAACATCCTGAGAACAACTACAACCAGCCTGATTATCTTTCCAATGTTATGCTTTCTAACAATGTAGAGTACTTTATCTAAAGGACAAGAAACAATTTCATTATATGTTTTTACACCCAGATACACTTCAATTAGTTGCAGGCTCAGAAGAAACCTCTGGCTGTTGAAATTGAATTCTTTAAGGTACTCTTTGCAGACCTGCTTCGCCTATAGCTTTTCAACGGTGTCAAATAGAACCTTAACAAGCCACTGTCAACATTACTTGGCGAATACCTAACACTCCGATTTTTCTGAAGCATTAAGTTCTGCCTTCCATTCAAGACACGCCCTTTAGTCTCAGAACCACCAAAGCCATTGACTAAACCTGAAGTTCTACAAGGATCTCTACAACTAACACTATAGCTACGAATAAGCTTCTGGCTAACTGACTCACTTGCTTGACCATTAACCACCCTCCTCAGCTTCTGCCATGACTCTGCAATTGGCTTCTTAACCACATCACCACCACCACCACCACCACCACCATAATCCCCTTCTCCCAACATATCTTCCCTTCTCCTCTGCACTAACCCCAATTTACTCCATAACCTACCCCACTTGTGAATCTTGTTCAGTCCCTGTTCACCATCCCCAATTGCAACATCACAAGCATCAACCTTGGAACCAGACCCCTTTACACTATCAGACGATTTCAAATTCACATCCCTCAAACCGTTCTCAGTGATCAACACCTTCGCCCCATAGAACAACTCAGTTGTGGCTGGAGAAACCTTAGCATTAGATATCACTCTCAATTCATCAACTTCCCCCATTATCGACTTCCTACGAGAATTTGATCTATCAAAACTCCTCCTCCTCCTATGCCAATCGGAATAGTAATGCTTCGTCTGAGCAGAGCCACCAGGACAACATTCTTCACCATTCCCCAAACTCACGTGTCCCTCTTCTTCTTCCTCGACCAAGACCCTGTCACCAACACGAACCATGGGAGAAACCCTAGGGTATGCTTTCCCTATCAAGTAACCATCCCAAGAAGCTCGAGGAGCTTCAAACGAAAAACGCGAACCGTCAACGGATAACCTCGGATCAGTGTCGCACGATCTTCTACCCAACGCGAAACCGTATTCTCCAACCTCCGATTGCGTCTCCCGCAACGACGTAAACCCTAGCTTTTCGACCGAACAGACGTCGTCACCGGCGACTTCGTTGTGGCGGTTTCTCTTCGGATTCAGCTTCCGTCTCCATTTCATCAATCGCTTGCTGAATTCGGAAGCCGCGCCGCGAAAACTCGCCGCGATGTCTCTGAAATCTCTCCCCGCGCCCTTCCGGTTCCGCAATTCGAGATCTATGAACTCCTTCATCGTCTTCCCCTCCCCGTCTTCATCGCCAGAAACCCTAACCGCGACGCCGGACTCGTTCTCTCCGATCCCGACGCCAGCAAAGCCAGAACGGATCTCGGCGTTCCGATTCGTTGGCTTATTGCTCTTGTAGTCATGGTTGAAGAGGTCTGACAGCGAGCCGCGCGGCGGCGGCAATCGGACCTCGCAGGACCTGCGACGGGGCTCCGGAGCCGCGGCGGTGGAGAGAGCGCCGGATGTGCCGTCGGAAAAAGACTTAGTGCGGCGGAGGTCCGGCGAGGCAGAGGAGGAATCGATGCCGGCGAGACGTTCGCGGAGACAGGAGGCACAGAAACCGGTGACAGGTGTGGATGGGTGACGGTGACAGGTAGTGAAACGGTGCGTTTTAGTAGTCATGAGTGAGTGTGAAAAAAGTGTATAAGGGAGTGTGGTGGGATCATGTTAGGTTAGTTAAGGTACCGCGAAAAGTGAAAGCCACATAGTGCCTTCCCTGCGTTTCCCACCTTCCACTCAATATATAATCTTTTAGATACTAATGTTTGGACTTTAATTGAACTAAATTTCATATAAATATATTAGATTCCCGAATCTCATTAACGCAGAATTTGTTTTAAGGTGAGTCACATTCACGAGTAAATAAAGATTATGTATAATGATTTGATATCACAAATTGGAGGATGATGATGGATGAAATATCTTTCTTGACCAAAGAAGATTATTATGAGAAAGTAAGTTGGATATATGTGCAGTCACGTAAGTATTTTTTTTTTTTTCTTTCTATTCACTGTGCATGATGAAAATTTCTATCCATACATAAGTGGAGTAGTTGACATTGTTTATTTTTCTTCATATGAGTTGTTTTTCAGTTTGGTAATGTTACCTTTGAAGAAAGTTAGTGGTAAACGTCTTCTCTTGTTAGCAAATGGAGTTGATGTGAAGATCCCGAAGTAAGTTAATAATACATGCACTAGGTAGAAACTATATCACATGCCACAATACCTAATTGATTATGAGAGGTACACATAATTAATTGACTGAGAGATAATTATGTGTATTCAGATAATGAAAATGAAAGTGAAGTAGATGACCTATGCTGGAAGTTAACTATTCAGTCTATTGTTACATTATTTATCACTGAAGTTGAATACATAACAATAGTTGAAGCTGGTTGAAGACATGATAGTAGTTGAAGCTGCAAAAGAAGCTTTGTAGCTTACTGGATATATCATGCTAGAACAAAGCATGTTGATGTGAGGTTTCACAAGATCAGAGAGTTGATTACATGTGGTGAGATACTGTTGCAGAAGATTGGTATTGCAGAGAATGCAACTTACATGTTAACAAAGCTAATTACCACGGACAAGTTCAAACATTGTTTGGACTTGTTGAATATTTATAGTTGCTAGAGAAACATGATAGTCCAGCCCACTATGTGTTTGATACTTTCCAATTGTATACTTCTAAGTGGGCGTATATTTGGGAAGGTAGAGATTTGTTAGGTATGACTTGTAATACCAAATGAAAAGGTAAATGTTGGAGCGGAGACATTGCCCATCGCAGGAAGTTATAAGCTTTGCGGGCTAGGCTAGGGTGCGGAGGCGAAGCCCCCTACGATACCGGGGTATTTTGGGATATCGGGATATTTTGGTAATTGTACCATGTGTTAGGGTTATTAATATCATCATCTGTAATTGTAACCCTAATTCTTGGATTTGAGTGTTGTATTAGTGTTGTCTTTTTTGGCATTTGAAATGGCTTTTATGATATGGTTGGGGTGGTTTGCTAGTGGTATGGTTGGTTTGTGTATTTTGAAGGTGATAACTAAATACAGGAGATGTTATACTCAGTAAGGTAACTCCATTCTTCAATAAGTCAATCTTGATCTATTATGGATCTTCAATAAGTCAATCTTGATCTATTATGAATTGGATGATCAATTATGCTTCAAAAGAAAGCACATAATGGTTTATCTTTGTATGATAATTAACTATGTCTTTCCTTTTAAAGCATATTGGATTATCTATGACCATAATTAATTAGGGATGAATTTTTATTTTTTTTTGCAATTGTTTCTCCAAGATTATAAGTTGGCTTGAAATGATTAAATCCAAAAAATTACATATAATCATTTAATCTATTAGAAGTACTTGTTTTAAGGAATGTAATTTCTTTAGTTCATTTTGACGTTGTTAACTTGTTTGCAATAATTGATTTTGGCTTACATTATTTTGATCATCACCAAATAAGAATCTCATTATTTATAATTATTTGAATGTCATAATAATTAATAACACATATGTATGTATACATGACAAGTTTAGATATCATTGAAACCAAAGACACATTAGATTAATATGATCACTTTTAAAGTTAAAAATACAAAATATTAAACTGATCTCAGTTATATAATAAATTATTATATGAAAAATGAGTTCAAATTTTATATATTCTCAACTTTTTTATTTTATATTTTTAATTAATAAATATCCTAGGCATAACTATTTACCCGTTTGTAGGTTAGTATTAACACACTAATTAGTTCTATTTAAAGTTGAACAATATGTGCTTTGAATAAAATTGAAAAATTGTTATGTCTTTTACGGTACTAATCCTCTATTCATTAAGTTTTATTGTACAATAATGATCTTAAATCTTAATACAAAATTATATTGAATCAAATAAATTGGAAACAATCAATTTAATTAAATGATATCAAAGATTACAAACGTATAAGATGGATAACAATGCACACAAAGAATGCATTTCAATCAATATAAAATATGTTAAATTTCTCTACATGTTTGAACACAAGATAAATAATTAAAGTGCTTCATTCTTTTATCAATTTAAAGAAACAATCTCACATCATTTTATAATTTATAATGTGTTAAATGTAATTTTAACTACTAACAGATAAATATGAGTAAAATTATATTATATCATATGATCGGAGATCAATTTATAGGATAACCATTTAAAAGTAGAATTGTGAGGTTATTGTTACAATAAGATAAGCAAAATCATTGGAAAAATAAAGGCCCCAACAATGAGACTTGCATAGAGTGTTCCAAGGTTAAATTAGGGGACATCATTTGCATCTTCACGCTGTCTAATGCGCCATGATGCTTTGGAACTATTGTTAATTTGAATGAGCACAAGAGAAAGAAGATAACATATAAAAACAAAACAAGAAAGAGAGCTCAGAATTATTGGAAATCGACGAGGTAGCACATTTCCCAAACACCTTTTGAAAATTAGATTATTGGCAATGTTATTGTTAGGATATAGAATAAAAATTAAAAATCCAGTGTTAGGTGCCCTTTTTTCATTATTACATGACACTCAAACTACTACTTGAAATCCCAACAATCCTTGCATGGCAAAATACATACCCATCTAAGATTTAATGCATAAAAACATATTGTTATAAGGGAAATCTTCGAATTGACAATTCAAAACTCAAACTCTTCCGTTCAAATAGAAAGACGATTGTTACATGTATGACCAAACACCCATTCCTTTCCACAGATGTAGCAGAAATTGCATCCACACCTGAAAAGAAAACAGTGGGGATGATAACATAACATGATATATATACGAAGAATGCAATAAAAAACCACGAATGATGATCAGTTATAACACAGCAACCTGCATGTAATGTGTTCACATCCACCAGTACTTTCGACAAAGGTAGTGCAAAGGGGACATTTCTGCCACTTTTGCTCTTTGGCCAACTTCAAAAACATCTTATCTAATTCTGTTATATCCATTTTTTTTCGAGGATTGGACACTACTCAGCTACGAAGGAAAATATATATAATACCTTGCAAGTCTGTTTACATTCTTTTCATTACTTCTATGCATTCATTGATTTTTTAGGTTAAACAAAAGGGTAAAACGAAGCGTCATCTGTGATGCATGCTTCCTAACGTTCAATGTGGCCCTTCTTCATCTTATTTAACATTGGAAAGGAAATCACAATAATTGTTCATGCGTTTAGGAAACTCAATTACCAATATGCTTTAAAAAAAATCAATTAAATACCTACATTTTGGTCGCAAGTAACTTCCTGATCAAATGCTTTCGAATCAGAAGAATATAATCGCAGACACACTATAATTATTTATATTATTAAAAGTATTTATCAAAATAATTTGAACATTAATTTGAAAATATTAGTAACGAGTAAATAAAAGTAATATCATCAACTTTTTGCTGTCATTTTAAAACACCGAAGAAAAATACCTATTTAACCTTTTATTACTAACCGATCCTTTATAAAATATCTCATAATCTTAACAGCAAACCTTAAATTTCGATTGTAACACGTCTAATTTATGTTAGATCACTAAATGATGAGTTTTAGGTTATTTTTATTTAAAATGTTTTCCATTTTGTTGTATTACGATTTTGTTCTCTTTACTTTCATAGGTGATTTATTAATTTTCATATGTAACTTATTAATTTTCATTATTTGTTTAATTTTTTTTTCATCAAATTTTGGTTATTCGTATTTTTTTTATCAATTTTCATTTCTGCTTACATTTATCTATATATTTTAATTAATTAAATTATCATTTGATGACGCCTAAATAAAATTACATACAGAAGTTGAAAACAAGGTAAATAAAATCACAAAATCGTGGTTAAAATTTATAAAAAGGCTCACATTGCAATTTAATATGCTATTTTCAATAGAATGTATTTAAAATTCAATAAGCCACGACTTTGATCTCTTAATTAATTTTCATAGCTCGTAAATATCAAATGTATCTAATTTAACACAAATCACACGAGTTTTGTGAAGAAAAAATTAGGATGGTATTGAAGTAAAATTGTAATCGTTGTATTAAAGAAAATACAAATAACAATCAAATTCAAGTAGACTTAAAATGAAATGGATGAAGCTAACCATTTAAAAATATAAATTGTGAGATTATTGTTACACTAATCCAAGCAAAAACATTGCAGAAAGAAAAGTACGACATTTCTCAAACACTCAGACTGTTCATTCCTGCATTTATGATCATAATGCCATCTCTTTCCACAAGTGTAGCAGAAGTGCGCTCCACACCTGAAAACACCATTCAATGTGACCCTTTTGATCCATAGAATGTCCAAATCATGAAACTACACATCCTTTGTACAATTTATAAAAAGAACAATCATAATCCATAGTTTGTGAATGAAGATGAGTTACCTGCAAATCATGTGTCTACATCCATCACGTCTCTCAACATAAATACCGCAATCGGGACATTTCTTCCACTTTTCCTCTCTGGCCAACCTCAAAAACTTCCCATCCAAACTTTTTGGATCCATTATTTTCCGTTGAAATTCGGCACAACGCATAGTTCCATGCCAAGGAACCTTACATTGTGCACAAAATAGCCTATGACAGATGGGGCACTCAACACTCGTCAGAACCTTTCCCTTTTCATTCGTCAACAGAACTGAACAATCCTTGAAGGGGCAGTAAATCCTTTCCCACCATCCAATCGAAGACTCACATATCCGAGATTCCCATTTATCAATAACTTTACGAGACAAATTGCCACGCAGAGATTCAGGCTTCAATTCCATAGAACAAGTAGGCATTGGACAAGTCACATGCACAATGTCTGCCTCTATTTGACTTTCCACATACTCGCATATGCACTCAATGCAAAATGAGTGATTCCTAAACTCACACCCTCCCTCTTTGAAACCCTCCCACACCTCCTTTACTTCATAGCATATCCCACATACAAAATGGGAGGAATTACTCTTCTTCATTTTGGATCCTGTAAGGTTCAGCCCCTGAATGATGAAACATATATTCAAATGCTCTTCATAAATATTCCCCTGTAACAGAATCAAGAAAAATATCATTCACACAACAACTTTCTAACAGAGTTTGTTATTAAAAATTAACAAACTCTTTTTAAAAATAAATTACTTCAAAATAATTTAAGTTTAAACAAATTGTTAGATGGGTTGGACTCAATGTTTCGATCCTACTTGAGTTACATGAGAATAGTAAAGTTGATCAGTGAGGTTAAGATAATATTGAAGTGTTTTGTTTTTAATTATATTTATTAAAAATCATTTAAGGATTTTTTGGGCTTATTCAATTTAAGAAACGTCAAGGGCTTTTATATTTCTTCCTGCACCTCACTCGTCTCTTCTTGAACTAACATGTTTTGCGAAATGGCAAAAATACCCGTATACTACATTATTTTCATTCCGGAGTTTGTCACATAAAACAGGAAGGGGCAGAAAACTAGTCCCGATCCGCACGTGCTTACGAAACAATATCTGACCGTTGAAATTTTCTTATCAACGTTCCTTGACTGTCCATTTATCAGCCCACGGATCGTGAACAGGAGCCGTGGATTAATCCTAAACCCAACGGCAGAGATCTGGTTTCAAAAACACGCCCGCACCCTCTTCCCGCTCCAATAAATAACCCAAATCTCGCTCTCTCTTTCCATCGCATTCTGAATCTGAAATTTCAAATCCCTAATTTGGAGGTTGTAGGAAATTTTCTTGAGAAAATGTCTGGTCGTGGAAAGGGTGGTAAGGGTTTGGGAAAGGGAGGCGCCAAGAGGCATAGAAAGGTGCTCCGCGATAACATTCAGGGCATCACGAAACCTGCAATTCGTAGATTGGCCAGAAGAGGTGGCGTCAAGAGAATCAGCGGTTTGATCTATGAGGAAACCAGAGGTGTGCTTAAGATATTCTTGGAGAACGTGATTCGTGATGCAGTGACTTACACCGAGCACGCTAGGAGGAAGACTGTTACTGCAATGGATGTTGTTTATGCGCTCAAGAGGCAGGGAAGGACACTCTACGGTTTCGGAGGCTGAACAATTGTTTTTGCTTTCGTATGGTTGTGTTTTTGTCAATGATTCTACTTCTAGGGTTCTAATTTTATCATAGTAACTTGTTTGATTTTATGTTTGATACATAATGTGAAACTTGAAATTGTATGAATTAACTTTCCTTAGTTGGAATTATTGCTGCAACATTTTTTAAAGGGAGAATAGAAAGCACACCATAACTACTCTTAGGAAGAAAAAATTAAAAAAATTGGAGGTATTGACTATCATCTCTGTTTATACTCTGTTCAATTATATTGAGTTTTGCAAAAAAAAAACAATATAATAAAGAAAAATTAGCAAATTACTTATTTATAATCTATACATAAACCGATAATGACAGGAATGATTCTTATTTTGTAAAGGCCTGGTTCAAAAACAATCTTATGCTCGTATTTACATTGAGTTACCAGGGCATCACCTGGTGTGTCATTCCACTAGAAGCTGTCTAACTAAAGTTACCACAATTTTTTATTTGTACTATAATAAAATGTTAAAACTATAAATAAATATTTTTTTTTACTATAATTAAACTTTGAAGTCATAACATACAATGAGAAAACTCTCTCTTTTTTAAAAGTTAAAATAATATATCATTAAAGAATTACAGAAGTTCCCTTAGATAATAACAAAAGTATGCCTTCCACACTATGGAAGATATATATATATATATTTTGTTTGATAAAAACTAAAACTAAAATTCTATTGGAGAAAATGGTAAAATGAAGTGCTATGAGTGAGTGTCGTTTCTTTCTTTTGTTGGAGATGAACTTTTGTAGTTCAGTAAATTCTTAGGCATCGGGTCACTATCATTACCAAAATAAAACAAAATTAAAAATTTTATTCTTTATTTTATTATGTATATATATATGATATGTGACAGGATTAATAAAATTAATATTAAAATCTTAAAATTTGAAGTTTTTAAAAATTAAACAGTCAATTGATATGTTCTTATAATTTATTATGTATTATATACAATCTTTAATTATCGAGTTTTAATTTTTAAATATTATAATTTATTAACTGTATTAAAAAATTATTTTTTAAAAGATAATCATTTTAAATCTAACTTATTTTACTCATTTAACTTATTTAAGATGGATTAGATTGAGCTAATATTTTTAAAATTATATATTAAGTGAACAAGGTAAGAACAAATTATTTATAAGTGGGCTGCATTTAGTGAGTGCAATTAACCCATTTTGAGAGATATATTAAATACTTTATTATATATATACTTAATAATTTTATAACATTATAAGAAAACAATTTAATCTAAAAAATAATTTTTATTTTTTGAGTAATAATTACGGATTAAATACAGAATAAAGGTAGTTGTTTTATTTCAGAAACTTGTAAAAAGTGCAGCCACCAAAACGCCCCAAAACAAAGTCACAATCCGCATACGTGTTATAAAACAATATCCTACCCTTGAAATAACTTAATCGACGGTTCTTATTTGCTGATTTATCGTGCCACGGATCGCGAAGGGGAGCCGTCGATCAATTCAAAATCCAACGTCAGAGATCAGATTTCAAAAACAGGCAATTCTCTCTTCCCGCTCCAATAAATACCCCCAATTCCCCTCTCATTTTCATCGCACTTGAATTCAAAACTACAAATCCCTAAATTGGAGTTGGTGTCTAAACTGTATTGAGAAGATGTCAGGTCGTGGAAAAGGTGGCAAGGGTTTGGGCAAGGGAGGAGCCAAGAGGCACAGGAAGGTGCTTCGCGATAACATTCAGGGAATAACCAAGCCTGCCATTCGTAGATTGGCAAGGAGAGGTGGCGTTAAGAGGATCAGCGGTTTGATCTATGAGGAGACCAGAGGCGTTCTCAAAATTTTCTTGGAGAATGTGATTCGTGATGCAGTTACCTACACTGAGCATGCTAGGAGGAAGACTGTTACTGCTATGGACGTTGTTTATGCGCTCAAGAGGCAGGGAAGGACTCTCTACGGTTTCGGAGGCTGAACAATGCTTAGATCTGTTCAATTGTGTTTTAGAGTGAAACTTCTTGTTCTATTGATTTCATGTGATGTTTAGTTTCTTAGAGAGATGTAAAGTATGGTCGTATTCTGTTCAGGAATGAATGATACCTGTGCAACTTCAACTTCAATTGAAGTTAAACTAAGGATATTGTTTTCTTGTTCGTGATGGCGCAAACATTTTTTTTTTTTTTTAGATTTAGTTGTCCAGAATGAGAGCATAATATTAAGCAAATATTCCAGTGTCCATATGTCTTATACAAACTAGATAAATGATTTATTCAGAAGTATTTGATTATTCAACTTTAGATTAGGGTTTAAAGAGTTCTCGGGCCGGCCCAAATTTCCTATGGCCTGTCTGTGTTATGGTCCAGTTGGTCCTTCTGGCCATTTGGACCAGTGAAGTTTGCAGAATTCAGTATTCATAGAGGTGTTAAGGAAATATAAGAATTATTTGTAGTAGTAAAATAAATTTATTAATTTTTATTGTTACCTATATTAAGAATATGAATTTGGATATAATTTAACCCAACAAAATCGATTTAAAAAAATATTTACTTGTATATTGTATTTCTAATCTATCTATCTGAATGTTCAACAATAAAGATGTTTGGCAATAAGACTAAATTAAAAAAGTGGCCTAATTATAAAAAAAATGATAACTACTCACAGAGCGGTCAAATCCGCAAAATGAGTCAACCAAGGGGATTTTGTCATCTCCAAACGTTACGTTGAAGTTAATGAAGAGAATAGATAGGTCTAAATCAAATTGGTATCTTTCTCATGTTTTCGACATACTATAATATATTCATTCATTATAAGGAAAGAGGCCTACACCTTTTATGTAATTTTAATAAATTTAAATAATGAGAAACATACTTATAAAAATGTTAGGAAATATCGTATTAATATTTTTCTTTAAATTAGTGAGTAGGGTTCACACATGGTCATAGGTCAATCATGCCAATAACATAATTTCGCATTTTTTTGTACTGAAGTGACCCTTGTTGTGTTGAAAAATCCATAACTTAAATTCAAACCCCGACTATGCGCTTTCAAATTGTTGTGCTTCATAGATTCAAGAGTTTAAGAATTTTGTTCATAGATATGATACCTTAACTTAAAGCTAACAATCAAGAATTTGTATTCGTGTCGGAGTGCTTAACAAGTTAATTGAGTTGTTTAGAATTTATTTTGAATCATATTGAATGCAATTATACGTGTGTAAATTAGTTTTAACAATAAGAAAATTTATAGAAGTAAATGTATTGTTTTATAAGAAATATAATTATTTTTTCATATAAATTTTGCAATTTTATTTTGACTTTTATTAAAATGAGTATTTTTTTTTTACTAAAATGAATAAGTTGTGATTGGGAGTTCAACTTTAAAATGTAAGAATCATTTATTCAAGCATGACTTTACTTTTACATAAATCTGAATTTTTTTTTATTATTGAAAGACATGACTTCGTTATTTTTTTTTTCAAAGTCAAGTATCTATAATTTTATTAAAATTTTATGAAAGTCTCGATGATATTAGAATTTTGATTATTTTTTATTTTGAAATATATTTTTTTTTTTAATTTTTTAGTAGAAGTCGTGTGTTGTATCATGATTTAAATTTACTTGTTTTTTTTTAAATTATGGGTTAGAACACAACTTTAATACATAAAGTCGTGTTCCAAGTCAAGACTTCAAAATAAATTAAAAGTTAGATCAATCCGACTTTTACTAATAAATAAAAAAACCGATTTCAAAATTAGAAATACTTAAAATCTTAAAGTCATCTCTTTAAACACAATTTTTCTATAAATTGTGCTTTCTGCGACAATTTCAAAAAATAAAGTGGTATGTTTAAGTATGACTTCAGTAATTACAAATAAAAACAAAATTCAAATTTATGCAAAGACAAAATTATATTCGAATGCACAAATTTACATTTTACAGCGTTGCTTCCAATTACAACTTATCTATTTTTTGCAAAAGAATATCCATTCTAGTAAAAACAAAACAAAATTGCACTATCCATGAAAAAAATAAAGAAATATTTTTGTTAAGCATACTGTTATTATAGACCTTAAAATTCTTCCTTAAATATTTAACGTATTATTATTTAAAATTTAACTTAAAACTTGTAATTTGGTATACATCCGTTAATTAATTCACATATTTAACGATAATTTCTTTTATTACTGGTATAAAACAAACATACAAACATGAAGGAAGATAAAATTTTGTGTTTCACCAGTTTCCAATCTTTAATTACACTAATAATTCGACACCTATAGTGAATAAACTTTAAAACTCTAACTTCAACCTAAAATTTTAAGAATGTAAATTTATTTACCTTTGAAATATTGTTTATCTTATCCACCTTTTTGTGTTTGAATTTTAAGAATGTAACTTCAACTCTAAGTGACTTTTTCTGATTTATAACTCACTCGTTTTGTTTGAATCATAAGCATGTTCACCGCTGCAATTCAAAACTAGTGATGCTCTAGTTACTGTTAAGATATAGTGACATTGTAAATCAGTCACATGTCATTTTTGGGGTCATATGGTCAATGTTTTTTTCCTTCTTCCTACAAATTGTTTGTCAATTTCCTGGAATCCTCAAACAATGTCTTTTCTTCCACTACAAGATCAAGAACAAATCAAGACATGTTCATATTTTCTGATTGACAGCTAGATACCAAACTCATCTTTTCCATCTACATTTTCTTGGTCTCAGTTTTTTCCTTTTGAAAAACAAATCATAGTCAAAATCATTCTTTTCAAATCAACAAAATTATCAATAACAATAACAATATCAAACACCAATAATACTTATTGCACCTTCACATCAAACATCTGCTGCTACTTCATTACCTTCTCCCACTTTCCATTCACAGTTTGAACTGTTTAACTTCTAACTTTTGCTTACTGGACCCTTTTGTATAAACAGTGACCCAATTGGTCATTCATAGTATTAATTTCAAAATATTTGCACTTTAGAAATAAAGAGAACAACTTTTCAGAATAAAAAAACAGATTCACTGTTAAAGATTCTTTTTTTTATAAAGAAAATTGGTTTGATCATAATCAGTAACTTGTTACCTCTAAAAGACACATAATATGAGAAACTTTGCAATAGTTTATAACAATTTGTGCATTAGGAAGGAAAACCGCGTGGTGACTATGACTGGCACATTGCGGTCAAACTCCAGCTAGCCATGGACTTGGACTGGTTTTAATGCTTTTTTTTTTCTTGGTTGGTGATCCTTTGACGTAGTTTTTTTAGTTATAAAATAATAACTTCAAGTTGCAAGAGGCAAATTCACGTTGGAATAACAAAATGCATGAAATGGAAGCTGCTGAGATCACATTCCTTTTAATATTTGGTTACAAGAGATGATATGGAATAACATTAGCTTCTGCAAATGAAGAAAACACCAGGCCAAAGTTTGCATCAATCTGATAAAAGAAAAAGGAATTTTGGTGTCCAAGATAGAGGTGCAGGAAATGGCACACAGAGGCACAGTGTTGAGAACCGTACTGTTCTGACATATTTCAAGAATTTTTTTTCATTTTTTCTATCTGGGAAAGGAAAATCCGCCTCAGAAGCCCCTCAAAGTGATGAAGGAAAGATCACACAGAAAGTTGGAGGGGTACCCTGTAAGTTTGATCAATAAAGATTTGTACTTTCTTTTCTGCAATTTGGTTATGTGAATGAATTCATTGTGTTTCTGTTCATGGTCAAGTCAACCCTTTATTTATATTTAAAAATTGCAAATGCTTTTAAGGGATTCTATTTAGCTTAGGCATGATCATGTGTTTGTGAGATTGCGTTGTGATGTGTTTTTCCAAAACTAAAATTTGTTGAAATTTGCAGCTTCCACAGAGGTATCGTCTGATAGTTCTAGGAGTTCTTCAAAATGGGTATTATCTCAATCCTCTACATCATCTGGCACTTCAAGTAGTCACCTTGGAGTTGGGAACTTCACCTTTGAGGAAATTTACAAGGCAACATCAAAGTTCTCTCCAGACAACAAGATTGGGGAAGGCGCGTTTGGTACAGTGTATAAGGGAAGGCTTCACGATGGATCCCTCGTGGCTGTGAAACGTGCGAAGAAGGTATGACATAGTGATGTTCATCTTCTTGTTATTTCACATTTCTAGACTTTTTTCAATTGTGATTGAAGTTGATGTAAGAGAAGCATGTTCATCATATGTAAGACTGATCATATTTTGTTTTGGTGGCAGGATTTACAGAACAAGAACTTGGCTGAGTTCAAGAATGAAATAAACACCTTGTCAAATATTGAGCACAGGAACCTTGTAAGGTGGCGTGGGTATTTGGAGCATGGAGATGAGAAGATTATTGTTGTTGAATATGTCAGTAATGGAACTCTAAGAGAACATTTAGATGGTAAGCTCAGTTTGTCTAAAAACTTAGTTTTTGTAAAAGCAAGATATTGGTTGTTTTTGCAAAACATGAACTGAAGTTTGCAAACTTCAATGGCCTATATTGACATACAAATAAATTGTGACTTGTTAATGCAGGTATTCGGGGAAATGGACTAGAAATTGGTGAGCGTTTGGACATAGCCATTGATGTAGCTCATGGAATTACTTACCTTCACATGTACACAGGTATGTGTCATTAGAATTAGATTACAAAATAAGAAATATGTTACAACAAATTTGGATGGCTTAATTATTGCACTGTATGTACATGTATTTGTGATGAAGTAACAATTTAGGCTTGTTTGTGCTCTTAATGCCAGAATGTATGTGTTTGATTGACAGATCATCCAATTATTCATAGGGACATCAAAGCATCAAATATCTTAATCACTGATAAACTAAGGGCCAAAGTGGCAGACTTTGGTTTTGCTCGGTTGGGTGCAGAAGACCCTGCTGCAACCCATATTTCAACTCAAATAAAAGGAACAGCTGGCTACATAGATCCTGATTACATGAGAACGCAACATCTATCTGAAAAGAGTGATGTCTATTCCTTTGGTGTGTTGCTTGTTGAAATGATGACAGGAAGACATCCAGTTGAACCAAAGAGACCTCTTAGTGAGAGAGTTACAATTAAATGGGTAAGTTAAGTTGGTCCAATCTACCAAATGCATTACAAAAAGACCATGTTATAAGAACATGTGTGAATTTAGAATTATTTGTGATTGGTTAAACTATAATAATGATCATTGCAATGAAATTGTGAGAACATAGTACACACTGAAATGAACCCTGAGCTGATATAGTTTGCATGCCATGCAGGCCATGCAGATGTTGAAACATGGAGACTTTGTGATTGCCATGGATCCAAGACTAAAGAGAAATCCAGCCACAAACAAAGCAGTGCAAAAGGTTCTCAAGCTAGCTTTCCAATGCCTTGCACCGGTGAGGCGATCACGGCCATCTATGAAGAGTTGTGTAGAGGTTCTGTGGGAAATCCGCAAAGATTTTACAGATAGAGCATCTTCTCATACACATAATGGTTCTCACCATTCTGCAAACTTCCCTCAAAGAGATGCCAGGAAGAATAGGCATAAGACATATGGCATTGAAGATGGTAAAGGCTATAAATTTGTATCTGCATAACCAATTTCACATTTGTTCATTGATTGTTCATATAGTCCACTACAGCTCTTGTTTGTATCATGTTCCTTCCTTGAAGCTGTTAGTTTCACCATGTTTTCCCTCTTCCATTTTGAAATTCTCAAGGTTTTAGACTGTTGAGACTGGAAGGTGTGGTTTGTTGGTAACCCAAATGGGTGAGATTGCTAAGTTAAGGGAAATTCATCAGTTTGAATTTCAGGGTATGCTATGTTCTGCATTCTTTATATGATAGCTTGGGATGTTTTGTAAAGTTTGTTGTAAACAATAAACAGTGAATTTTTATTTTTATTTATTTTTTATTTTATAAAAGTGAGAATCTATTATTTGACTTCAATAACATGATTGTAATTTTGAGGAAGTTATGATCAACATGGAGTTTATTTACTTGTGGTTCATAACATGGCCTTTGAAGCAAAACCTCAAATGGTATGCAAATCACTACACAATTTTGAAACTTGATATTGGAACTAGAATCTTTACTTTTGCGAGTCTTATAATTAATTTCCCTTGCCAGTACCTAAAATATTCTCTTCATTAATTTATCATCTTCAAATCATAAATTTCTTTCAGTAACTTTTGCAAGATAATGTCATAGGAGATAACTCGTGTATCTTAAAGCCAACCAGAAAGCATATTTCAACACTATCACTATGCTTTGGTCATGTTTTGTACCAATCATATACAGAGGCTCTAGTGGAGGTCAAGGTTGTACAGCTTATGCAGTAATCACAAAACTGTGTCATTTTTTTTTTCACTCTCACACACATCTCTAATGATCCATACAAAAAACACAATCTAGTTGGTGACATACACTAATCACCACACTAAAGATAATGTGATGTTATTATGCTGTTGAGTGGTATTTGTGGGAAATGCTCATGTGTGTGAGATTGTAATATTAATTTGGGGTTTATTAAATTTCTTGTTGTCCATACAAAAAAGTATAACCAGTGTATATATCAAGAGATTACAAAACTAAGTTTAAGTTTATGTTTTCACTAATGCAGCAAAAAATATATACAATACTTGAAATCCCAATAAAACATGAAATCCCTTAGCAGAAATAGCCATCTAGGATTTAATCATATTCAAAATTGTAATGGACAATTCAAAACGCAAACTCTTCGTCATCATCAAATTCTTCTTCTTCATCAAACTCTTCGTGATCATCAAACTCTTCTTCTTCGTCAAACTCTTCTTCTTCGTCAAACTCTTGTTCTTCGTCAAACTCTTGTTCTTCATCAAACTCCTCTTCTAAATCAAACTCCTCTTCTTCATCAAACTCCTCTTCTAAATCAAACTCCTCTTCTAAATCAAACTCCTCTTCATCATCAAACTCTTCTTCATCATCAAACTCTTCTTCTTCGTCAAACTCTTCTTCTTCGTCAAACTCTTCTTCTTCGTCAAACTCTTGTTCTTCGTCAAACTCTTGTTCTTCGTCAAACTCTTCTTCTTCGTCAAACTCCTCTTCTTCATCAAACTCCTCTTCTAAATCAAACTCCTCTTCTTCATCAAACTCCTCTTCTAAATCAAACTCCTCTTCTTCATCAAACTCCTCTTCATCATCAAACTCCTCTTCATCATCAAACTCTTCTTCATCATCAAAATCTTCTTCATCATCAAACTCTTCTTCTTCGTCAAACTCTTGTTCTTCGTCAAACTCTTGTTCTTCGTCAAACTCCTCTTCTAAATCAAACTCCTCTTCTAAATCAAACTCCTCTTCTAAATCAAACTCCTCTTCTAAATCAAACTCCTCTTCTAAATCAAACTCCTCTTCATCATCAAACTCCTCTTCATCATCAAACTCCTCTTCATCATCAAACTCTTCTTCATCATCAAACTCTTCATCCCTACCAAACTCTTCATCATCATCAAACTCTTCTTCATCCCTATCAAACTCTTCATCCCTACCAAATTCTTCATCCCTACCAAACTCTTCATTCCTACCAAACTCTTCATTCAAATGGAGAGAACGATTCCTGCATGTGTGACCAAGCACCCATTTCTTTCCACAAAGGTAACAGAAGTCGCATCCACACCTGAAAAAAAAACAGACCCTTTATCTTATTTAATCTTGGACAACCTTTTGATCCATAAAGGTACTTAAAATGTCTAAATCATAAAACTACTATCTTCACATTTTCTTGTCAAATATGAACAATTCAAGGCTTCATGCATAAATGTCCACCCACGATAGTAGTAAAAGTTGCATCCACACCCACAGACAACAAAATTTAAGCAGTAAAAAGCTGTGAATGAATATGAGTGATAAGTAACAGTACCTGCAAGTCATGTGTTCACATCCATTACGTTTCTGAACAAACATACTGCATTCGGGACATTTCTGCCAATTTTCCTCTTTGGCCAACTTGAAAAACGCGCCATCCAAACTTTGTGGATCTATATTCCGTTGAAATTCCGCACAAGTCATAGTTCCATGCCAAGGAACTTTACACTGTGCACAAAATAGCCTATGACAATGGGGGCACTCAGTACTGGTCACAACCTCTCCTCCATCATCCACCAACAGAACTGAACAATCCTGGAAGGGGCAGTAAGTCTTTTCCGACCCAACAATCGAAGACTCACATATCCGAGATTCCCATTTATCAATAACTTCAGCAGGCAAAATGGTACGCAAAGATTCAGGCTTCAATTCCATATGACACATAGGACAAGTCACATGGACAATATTTTGGTGTATTTGACTTTCCACATAGTGGCATATGCAGAAAGTGCAAAATGGGTGCTTGTTAAACTTGCAAGTACCATCTTTGAAACCTTCAGAGACTGGCTTGTATTCTAAACATATACCACATCGGAAATTGGAGCAATTACCACTCTCCATGCTGAACTGAATTTGGATTATGTTAAGTTCAGAATGTTACATATATAATGAAATCAGTTACAATTTCAATAACAGTTTTTTAAAATATAACAAACTTAACAACTTTTTAAAATAACTTAATAACTGATAACTTCTTTATTGTGTGTTTTTTTAAGATAAGCACACTAACATATAAACATACTTATAACCACATTATAATCTATGTTTATGAAGAAATTGAACTTTGGAACTTTTTTATTCTTCATGTGATTCTTCAAATGTCTTCTCTTTCTCAGTCTGTCAAAGATACTCTCGTATCATTTTTATTCAATAATATATCTTTTTTAAATACTCTCATATAATTAAGAAAGCATTCTGATAAGGTAATTGGCCTGTAAAGATATTTGAGAAAGTTGAAGATAAATCATCATTGATGAGAAACAAACAAGTATTGTTGTGCATGATAAACTTTTTATGCATGACCAGTTTTTTTTTTTTTTTTTTTTTATTTTATGGAAAGAATTGTCACATGAAAAAATCCGAAACAAATTGTTGGTCAAAAGTTATTTATCTCAATTATTATTTTTTTTTTCAAAAAGATTGTAACAGATAAACAGGTTTATCTATTAAGCAAATTTGGCTGAATAAGTGAGTCATTAACTAAAAGATTTACATTAATTATAAATTAAAAAAAAGGTTCGTTGTAGATATTTCTTTTTGATAATAATGACCTATAAATTTTTGGTAATTTACATGAAGTTGAATAGATTTAATTATTTATTTTTCTTATAGAAATTTAAAAAATTACGGAATCATTTCAGTGAGTAAATTCTGACTTTTATTTTAACAAAAATTTTAAATGAATAAAGTTTATAAATAAGTTTAATGTTTGCTTTTTATTTCATTCAAAATTTTATTTTTGTGAAACTATTCTTTTTTTTAATTCTTTATAAGTCTACAGAAGATTCTTATTATTGTTATGTCAGATTGGAGGAAAATATTTAAGACAATTGGAATTGAATTTTTGCAAATAAATCATCATCTATTAAGATTTTAGTTTTTTTTTTCTACTTATGTTAAGGTAAAATTTAAATATAAGTATAAAAGACGTAAATTTATGTTAGATAAATTACAATAAACATAATGATATTAGAAAAGGACAGAAAAATTTTAATATTTACATCAAATCGTATATTAATCAATCTAAATTTTGAAAATTTCTTAAAAAATTAATTAATTTTGACTTAAAATTAAAACCTAAAATACGTTCTTTAATATATATATATATATATAACATTTCATCAAAAGAAAGTTCTATAAAAAACATATTCAATGTAACCTAAACATTACTTAAACAAAAAAAAAATAAAAATCACATCACTAGACAACTTTAAAAGGAAGGAAAGAAGCCAAACTTCTTCAAAATAAAATGTTTTAAAAATATGTGTTTGAAATGAATTTTTAATACAGATTTAAACTTTGTGAGTCTTAGAATTAGTTTCACTTGCTAGTGCCTAAAATATTCTCTTCATTAATTTATCTTTTCCAAATCATAAATTTTTTTAGTAACTTTTGCAGATAATGTCATAGGATATAACTAGAAGTAATTTTAAGGTTTTAAACTTAGTTAATTTTGTTTATATTTCAAACATATGACTAACGACCAACCCTGTGGTTACCACCATAAAACATATTTTTAAAGTGATTATAATAAGATGGTTTTTTTTTACCTAATTTAATTTATTTTAAAACATTAGAAGGAAAAAAAAATCTTTAAAACCAAAACCACCCTAAACTATGTTGGAGAAAAGAAAAAAAATGAATGCTAAACAAACTGAAGCAGAAGAATACAAAACTGGGAGAAAAATAAAACTTTCTATTATTTGAATGTATCTATGCTTACACACAAAATCTCTACTTATAGTGGTATCCACAACATACTAACCACTAGTTTATTCTCACTTTTAAACTTTTGAATTAGTCAATCTTCAACACT
>Ga0209489_102328_pt1 | contig 38784 bp, 15 predicted proteins | sample SiratrowhiteBW_FD_187527 | JGI IMG/M metagenome (GOLD analysis project Ga0209489, IMG submission 187527) | Root nodule microbial communities of legume samples collected from California, USA - Siratro white BW (SPAdes) (version 2) | ecosystem: Host-associated > Plants > Roots > Nodule | place...
CATAACACATCAATTTCATCATACTGAAGCATATAGAGACATATGTAACCATGGTACCTTGGTTTCCTTTCAACCCCCAGTACACTGGTTTCATTTCAACCAAAATGATTACATACAAGTCTATAATTCAGTCATCACACATAACACATTCAATTTCATCATACTGAAGCATATAGAGACATATGTAACCATGGTACCTTGGTTTCCTTTCAACCCCCAGTACACTGGTTTCATTTCAACCAAAATTATTACATACAAGTCTATAACTCAGTTATCACACATAACACATTCAATTTCATCATACTGAAGCATATAGAGACCTATGTAACCATGGTACCTTGGTTTCCTTTCAACTCCCAGTACACTAGTTTCATTTCAACCATGATGATTACATATAACTCTATAACTCAGACATTATACATAACACATCAATTCCATCATACAGAAACATAGAGAGACATATGTAACCATGGTACATTGATTTCCTTTCAACCCCCAGTACACTGGTTTCATTTCAACCATAATGATTACATACAAGCCTATAACTCAGTCATCACACATAACAAATTCAATTTCATCATACTGAAGCATATAGAGACATATGTAACCATGGTACCTTGGTTTCCTTTCAACCCCCAGTACACTAGTTTCATTTCAACCAAAATGATTACATACAAGTCTATAAATCAGTCATCAACATAACACATCAATTTCAACAAACAACAACCAAAATGTTCTCACATGTTTCTTTCTAACATCATTACTTAAAACAGTTCAATTAATTATATCAAATCACAATAAATAACCAAATTCAATCAATGCTCAAGGACCAGTCAGACCTGCAAGAAAAACTTGAGCACTGATAATCATATATCTGAGTCATTTATTCTAGGATTCTATTTGAAAGTAAATAACTAAAATAAGTTACTAGCTTCCCTTACCTGGTGACAATTTCCCAAAATAATTCCTCCAAACTAGCTAGTGGCACTAACCCAATCTTTAGGAATCTAGAACAAATCATCAGAATAAAACCAAATTTCAGTATAATCTTAATCAAGTTGAGAGAAACACTTTTCTCAACTGTTCCAATTAATATTGATGACAAAAACTTAGCGAAAAATAGAGAATAAGAGATCTTTAGAGAAAACATGAACTTACTCTGTTTGAGATTCTGATCGGTTAGAAATGATTTTTAACTCCTTAGCTACTGCAAGGTATATTTAGATTTTAAAACAGATGATGTATGGAGAGAGAAAAACTAAAGAAAAGAAAAAAAAATTTTGAAAAAGCGAGAGAGACGGAGAGAGAGTATGGACGAGGAGTACGTCACACTTTATATAAACTATTTCAAAAAATCTTAAAGCAAATGACTTAAAAAATATGCATCTATGTGAAAAAGAATTATATTTATTTTAAACCTATACAATCTTATTGTTTATTTAAAAAATAAATTAACAATTTGACATTTTTCAAAAATATTCCCCACAACAAAAATTGATTGAATCTTTTTCATTCCTATTTTAGAAGCATCCAGAAGATTAAAAGTTTGAAAACTTGTAAACAAGTTATGAACTATAACTTTAGTCCTGATCTTTTCGTACAATTCCTTTTTATTTTTCATAAAATCTTTGAAAATATCTTTTAGAATGAAAGAAAAAAAAATGTTGTTGAAAAATGTTTAAAGTTTTTGGAACTCCAAAATAGCTTATCAAATCCATCTCAACTAAATCTTTTACAAGTAATTCTTCTAAAGATATCTTTAAAGTACAAAACTATTTTATCTATAAAAGGATTTTTTTTTCTTTCATCTAAGAAAAGACCTTTATAAGATTCTTTGAGCAATCATGAAAAAAAAATATGCGTTATCTTTATACAAATCTTTTTTATCATCAAACTCAAAATTTTTTTATTTCAAATATAGAAACTAAAGTTTATCGTCATCTCTTTAATCTCGTTACAATAACCAGTGAAAGTAAAACAAATGATATTAAAAAAAAAACTTAAAAAAAATTAAAATCTCTAATACGTAATGAATTTTTCATTTGATTATCCAATAGTTTATTTTGAAAATAGATGGATAAATTAAATACTTTGGTTTAATTTTTTATGATAATTAAAATGACACAAATAAGAGACTTAAAATTAAATTATTTAACTTATTCCACATCTAATTTTAACATGAATTATTAAATACTCAAAATAAAAGTGAATGATGTATTAGAGGTTTTAATCTTTTTTTATTTTTTTTCATCACCGTCTGTGTTTCTCTGAGACACTAGCTTCAGAAGCCTTCAGAAACCTCACAGTGTTTCCAGGTACCGCGGCATTAACGGTTACGCACTCCATTGGTCAACAATTCGTACGCGGAGATAATTGGTACGGACAGTAACAACGTAGTTCGTATGTAGCTGATAACACCACTTCTAGGTTCAAGCTAGTGAGAGGCATGGGGGAGATTTCAAGTTCAGGGTACAAGGAATATGTCGCTGGCTTGCTCGCTGGTGTTGCCGCTGTAGCCACTGGCCACCCCTTTGACACCGTCAAGGTTCAATTTTTATCAACATTTATTGACCCCTTTGGTTGTAATCAGCGCCTACGTTTGATTCTTGTCTTTTTATTTGGTGTTTTTGCTGTTCCACCCTTGTTCTTGGCAGTTGAAAACAGTGTTTGTTACTTTGGTATGTACTATGTAAGTTTGAAAATTTAAATGGGGTGCTCTAATTTAAACTGTCAATTGTTCTGAGCAAGTATAAAACGATTTTAGATCTCAAATTTCCATAGGGTTCATTTTTCGTTGTTATTTATTTTTTATGCTGAAACTTAATGTGGTTAGTTTTGTCATTGTTCATTGTTTATTGGTTGATTGAGACTGCCGTTTACTTTTAAGCGGGTATGGTATGTGGGATTGTGTTGAGCTTTTCAGTATTGCTTAACTAGCTTAATGACCAAGTTCTGCTGTTCTTGGCCTTTTAACTGACAACTGCTGGTTTTGAATAGGATGGTAAAAATGGTAATTTATGTTCTATTTAGGGATGACATGATGATCCATATGTATTCATGAATTGTTTGTCTAATTCATGTCCGGGCTTTATTGTTAATCTTTCTAAATAATTCAAGCTTGTATAAATATTATGATATTAATGGTGAAAAAAATGGTGGTTGTTACACTCGTAAAATAAACACATGATGGAACACTGAAATTTGGTATTTTGGCACACTAATTAAGAAGAAATTACAACAGAAGTTGTCCGAAAGATGTAACAACTCCTATGGAGAATAACTTTGTTTGAAGAACTTCCAAATACAACTTCTCCGCTGACTTTTTTCTGCTGGCTTTTTCTGTACGAATTTTCCATAATAACTTATCCTCAAAACTTAGTAACTGCCTACTATCGGATCTTATATAAAATAATTCTTCCTAAAATATATCACTGAACATAAGTAAACAATGCACGCACTTAACAGTATGTAGCCACTCCTATTTTCTGCCAATCTCATCGTTACTGCCTACTGTGAAATCATCCTTGTCAGAAAGAGTTAACCAAACTTGACCTGTAATTGTTTTGATTCTGACCATTGTTCCAACCTCCATGTGATTTAGAAGAAGCACCTTTGGTATTGAACTTTCATCCTGATGAAATGACACTTTTTGCAAGCCTTCCTGCATCATTTTGTTGCCAATTAGAATTCTGCCCCCTAAATTGTCTCCTGTCTATTTGTGATTCAGCCAACACTTCTATGTCTCGTGAATATGGCTTGAATGTGGGATTGGAGATGAAAAATACGAATCTGGCACTTAATGTCTGGTTGAAGTCCACCAAGGAAGTACCCTAAACATTACTCTTTGTATGATTAAATAGTATATGGTATATGAGCACGAACAAGACTATAGGAATAGAATGTGAGTTGCAACTTAACAGGGAATGACACTAACTCGTATAATTATAACATACATAAATGTTATGCATATAGTAACTCGATCAGCAATGTCATATTCATAAGCTAGACAATATAACCCATATTTACAGAAATTTGCCGTCCCTTAACATTATTAGACTACTAAAATAATTCACTTTACGAGATGATATCAATAGTAAACTGTGAAAACGCTGAGATTTCCAGAAATTTTAAATTTATGCATCAGTGAACACAAACACACCTTGTTTTGAACAATTTTCCTAGATCATGGTTCTTTAGTTGCTGTTAGAAATCTGCCGTCCTTTTTGTCATTCTTTTGGTTCATGATCTTCTACAATGTTTTTATCCGTCATACTTTTTAATTATATTTATTTTAGGCTCTTCCTTGCATGTTTGTTCGTGATTTTTATTCAGGATGGTTTTTATTGTGTTTAATTATTTTTTGGTTATCTACTTTCAAAGTGAAGCCTATCTGTAAACTATTATTTCTCCATTTATCAGGTGATGCTGCAAAAGCACAATGCAGAAGCACATATGATTCAGTACAGAAATGGATTGCATTGCACTGCTAGGATATTGAAGACAGAAGGAGTATGGCTAATTGACTCAACTTCCAAAGGATAAAAAAAATGGGTTATTCCTTCAAATTCCGCATAGGCATATGAAACAACTGCTAACTTGTATCAATGCTTGTTGATATGCTTACTTGTGTATAAAAGCTGAAAGTCTGTTCAGGCGTAGTTTATCTTTAAGTGGCATGTAGTCGGCACAGTACTCAATTCCTATTGGGTAAATTGGATTGAATATTATACTAATTACAAGACCATCGCATCATTTAACAGTAAGAAACGAAGTTATTTGACCATCTCAAATTCGTGTCCGGTCCGTGGAAAGTTATCTTCCAAGAGAAGAAAGGATGCCTTGTCTGAATTGGAGATGTTTCTTAGGGCCTATTTTATGTAATATTTTGTTAAGTATTTGTAGAAATCGGGCTAATTTAACTTCACTTATATTGTAAAGTCAGAACTCAGAAGGCACATATGTTAAAAATGTCCTATTTTCCTTTCTATTATTATTTTCTGATGCTTTTCTTCTTAAATGGAAGTGTTTTTCTCTCCCCAGAACCCACATATTACCTTTTGAAGTTTGATTGAGAAAATAAAATAGGAAAGTGGTGATGCTAAACTTACTTTTTTTCTTTTATGATACATTATTCCTCCAACACTAAAGAGAGTTAGTACTTATGATCCCTGATCCAAACTTTAGGAATGGGTTTAGCTTGTAAAATATGTCTTATAATACTGAAGATTTTAGGTGATAAGTGAAGTATGATTAAATATGCTTTATTTTGTCTTATATTCATTATTGCTAATATTACCTTTATTCAATTGATATTTCTCCTAAAAGCTTAAGCTGATAGCTTGTTAGTTGGAGACCCATGAATGATTTTATATCTGACACTCAATCGCCCAAGAGTCTATTGGCTTTTAAGTATAGGTAGATAAGGCATTGGCCCATTTTGTGTTGAATTTCAATTTAATTATGAAGAATGGCAGTGGCATGGGTGGAATTCTTGAACTTAGTCACAGAGACTGATATTATGTCAATTGGTAACTCTCTCAAAGGCTTAAACATTAACTGGAGGTCTATAAATGATTTAAATATCTCTAACAATATGTTGTGTTTTTTTATTTCTTTTTTAGTTTTAATTATCTAGGCCTAGGGAATTGACTTGAGAGTTTTCAGAATGTAATTTTGTACCAATTCTTACAGATCAAAGGACTTTATAGAGGAGCAACATCATCTTTTGTTGGGATGGCAGTCGAAGGATCACTATTTTTTGGCATTTATTCCCAGACAAAAATGTACCTTCAGGTGTGCTTGAAAATTGCTTAAATGATGTTTATATTGATTTGACATTGCATCAATCAGCACACTTGTTATGAGATAAAGTTTTTAATCTTTTTAGTGGTTGCGTGAATATCATTTGTGATGTATATTAAATCTCTTAGTGTGGCTTTAGTTCATACCTTCTACTTTGTTTCCCAAACTAATCTAGGGGGGAGTTCAAAGTGCAGAACCACGGCCGCAAGTAATAATACCATCTGCAGCTTATAGTGGTGCCATCATCAGTTTTGTGTTAGGTCCAGCAGAGCTGATAAAGGTAAAGTGAACCTGCAGCGTCTTTGGTAACTTTATTATCTCTAAAAACCATACCAATATAAATTTGAATTTCTACAGTGTAGGATGCAGATACAAGGCACTGACTCTTTGGTTCCCAAGTCCAGTAGATACAGTAGTCCCCTTGATTGTGCTCTTAAAACAGTAGAAACTGAAGGGGTGAGAAAATTCTGTAACATTCTGGAACACCATGATTAATGTGTCATACCTGACGGTATTCCTTTCAGGTGAAAGGAATTTTTCGTGGAGGTTGTACAACATTGCTTAGAGAATCTATAGGGAATGCTGTCTTTTTCAGTGTTTACGAATATACGCGTTATCAAATGCATTCAAATATCAAAGTTTCTTCATCCAACTGCAGCAACCTGCTTGATATTGGAATCGGGATTGCTACTGGTGGTCTTGGTGGTGTTGCTGTAAGCATGTTGATTACTAGACATGTTTTTTATCTGCAGTAGTGACAACTACTATGCTACTGTATATTACATATTAACCTTACTAAAGCTTCTTTTATTACTTTTTGTGATTTTTGTTGATTGTTATACCAGTTTTGGTTGACAGTTTTGCCTCTTGACGTGGCAAAGACTTTAATTCAGACAAACCCTGACAAAAACTGTCCAAGAAATCCATTTCGGGTCTTGAGTTCAGTAAGCTCTCTGAATCTTTCTAGATTGTTTCTTTAATTGCCAACCATTTATATATTAAGAAAAATATGTACCAAAAGTGATTTTGTTTGTAGATCTACCAAAGGGCTGGATTGAAGGGGTGCTATGCAGGTTTGGGTCCTACTATAAGTCGAGCATTTCCTGCTAATGCTGCAACAATTGTGGCGTGGGAGTTAGCATTGAAAATGCTAGGCATAAAGCGTGACTAAGGTTGATTCCTCTCAATTGTGATATGATGACTTTTCTTTTCTGATACGCATCAAATGGTGATTATTGTTGCATTATATTTGTACAGTCTACCAAATTGCTGATCATACGACAAAACTCAGGTAACTTTCATAAAGCTATTTCTGACCCCAGCTAAGATTTGGAGAAGATAATGCTTTTAATAGAATGCATTTTTGCGGGGAAGAGTTTCTAATTTTCATTTTTTTTTCTTTTACTAGGACATCATTCAGCATTGCATTTGAAGCTGCTTATTTAATTCTTTCTTATTAGAGAGCTTGGTTAACGAACTTGGAACCAAGGGCATTGATTTTAGCTGTCCTATACATGTTTTTTACCCTCCAATTTTTTGGATAGAACATTTCTATCACTGGCATAAAAATTATATTGTTAATGGCCATTGAAGTTGAACATTTTTGGAAGTGTATGGTATGGCCAGGCAGAAAAGCCCACCTTTTTGCACAATTAAACTGCCAAGTGCTAGCAGAGGCCACCTTTTATCACTTTTATGACCTCTTCACAACATAATTTCATACGTTTAACATAAATAAGTTAGTAATCCTACATTGAGTAGAATAAAAGACTTAATGCTGTTATGACACACACATTTGATGGATTAGTATTTTGGTGCACAAGTTGCAACATTTTGTTGTTTTCAGTTGGGTTACTTATAAGATTTATCAAGGTGCAATAGTAGTGAGTAAAGTCTCATTAGATTGTTATCGATAGAGTGAAAGTCATTATGAACATCAATTCTTATAAGACATGGTAATGCATTAAGTAAAATAAAATAGTTAATATGGTAATTAAGCCACAAGACTGGTCCACTTGTGCATAAGTAGAAGATTTTGGGCTGAATTTTTCTCTTGTCTTGAAGTCCTAATATAATATAAAGGTTAGGACTGCTTCTTCCCGCACCTCCATACTTTTTTTCCTGCACCTCCAAGTAAAAATATCATTTTACTCTCATCATTATCTTCATCTTTTCAGCCGTACCCCTATTCATCTTCTATTGTATAATCAAAATACAATTTTTTTATATTCCGGAATCTTAAATATAAAAAATTGCATTATAGATTTTGTAATCTAGAATAGGAATTTCTTTTGTATTCTGGATTATATAAGTGGGAATATAAAAAAATTATATTCGAGATTGTGTAATTTGAAATGAAACAGATTACACAATTTGGAATAAAAATTTCTGAAGGATATTTTGATATTTTCTGAATTATGGGGTGCAGGAAGAAAAGCATAGAGGTGCATGAAGAAACACTCAAAGGTTAACTGAGTTATTTTACAGGTTATAACAGAAACCAACCAACACAGGGAGAATGACTGTTGTTGGAAGGGAAAAAGAAAGATTTGGCATGGTTAAAAGGCAAAGTTTTAGGAATATTATTTAACCCATACCCTGATGATTTTGTTGAGAAAGATTTCCTTGGACAGAGCAAATAAGAATTCCCACATCATTTAAAATATTATAAAAAAATATTAATTTGTAAGACTCTGACTCGTCTTGGTGGAGTCGTTCAACGATGGCAACAAAGGGGAAGAAATTCAAAATAAAAATGATCATTTTCTTCTAACAGTAAATAATAACTAATATAGAAAAGATGGGCTAATTTCACATATAAGCAAATTTATTTTTAAGAACAACATAAAATAGCAAACGTACCGGATATTGAAATTAATATTCTCATAAATAATAGATGATCAGGGCATATACATTTATTAGTGAGACTTTTCCTGATTGTACTTCGAATTTCTTTTGAGAAAGGAATCAATTTCTCTCCCTTGACCTTTCTTTCTACTCGTTTTCTCGATGAATAAATTTCGAGAGAAAAAGATTAATGTAAAGAAGGGAATTTTGTTTTACTATTCTAGATATAAATCCCTCAAAACTGCTATTTCCATCAAGTTATCTTAAAAACTGTTTAACTTTAATGCATTTTATAAATAAATTAAACTAACATAATTCGCATTGAAATAACTAACTCATTCCTTAGTATATCATGATTTCATAATTAAAGATAAGAAATGATAACTGTACATCTCTCAATTCACTGTCTCTTCCATTTACCGTAAATTAAAATTAAATTAAACTTATTACATTACTCTAATACAAATAGGGTAATTAATACAAATAGGGATGCCAACATAGAGAACACAAACATATCATAAACGAACTCAAACGGTAAATCATGTAATACAAAATATGTTTGTGCGGTATTTTTGTTAAAGGATTATTTATCATAAGATTTGGACTAATATGATCTATTGATACTCTTTGTAGTAAGTGCATGATAGAAAATGATCTTTATCAACATTATTTGTTATTAGAGAATAAAATAATTTTCTTGTAAATTATATATTAGACATTTGATTATATTTTCTTTTAATTGTAATCATAAATTGTATTATCTTTAAATTTGTAATTTTTGGTTGGATTTGAAATTGAGTTTCAATTAACAATTCAATCAAAGGCCAAGAAGCTGAAGGATTCTTGGTCAAAGCAAGGACAAAGGCTTATCCAAAGCAAGACATGGAAAACATGGAGTAAACGAGGAATTCAAGTGGTGATTCTCCACTTCACTTATCTTGAAGTAATCTCAAGTTTTGTGTTTTCTATCTCTCTTCTTCTACATGTTTTCTTCTTTGATTACATGTTCAAATTATACTTGCTCTTGAATCTTGTAATTTTGGTTAAGCTATTTATAATGTTCTCTTCTTAATTTCATCTCATGTTCATGTATTGTTTAAATATATGAATTAAAGTTTAAAAATTATCTAATTCATGTTTAAAGAAAATATGTGATTCAGTTTTTTGTTTATAATCTTGTAAAGATATAGAAACTAATTGATCACTTCTTATACCTACACAAATCCTATCACTTTGTTTCTTTAACTTCTTCTTTTACCACGAAGTGTTTCAGTGACATATTTACTGCTTTTAGAGTATTCATTATTCTTAGAGATAAACATTGTTATAGTTCACAATATATTTTTAGTGACCTAGCAATATTATTAACAATTCCAAGTCTTTGAAATAAATTTTTTAAGCTAATTAGCCTAAATTATGGCTTTTAAATTGTTACAAATTCAGCTACTTGTGGTAGACACAACAATTGATTGCTTTTAACTTTTTCATAATACTGCTCATCCAACTCAAAGAGATATGTAACCAAGAGTGATCAAACCTCTCAGGTGTAATCATGTGATCCTTTGTTCCATGTAAGTATTTCAAAATTTTCTTTCCAATTTTCAAATGTTCTATTCTAGCATTCTTCTTAGCATTCTAGTTGCAAAGCTTATGTCTAATTGAGTATAGATCTAAGTATACATAATACACTCAAGAGCATATGCATACACCATTGCTTCCATTTGTTTTTGTTGCAAATAATTCTTATGACATTGAACAAGAATAAACTTGTCTCCTTCCCAATTTGGAACGAGCAATATTGATCATTTTCCTATTTTGAATATTTCTTGTACTTTATTAATATATGTTTTATGGAAAAAATCTAACAATCATTTTCTTATCTATTTCATAATATTTATATTTCTATCAGATAACTTGTCTTACCCATATTATTTCAAAGTTAGTAGAGATAAACTTCTTAATATTGTAAAGAAGACTAAAATCTTGTTACAAGTAATATATTATCAATATCTAAAATCATAATTATAATTTTCTTCTCATTGTCTATTAGATATTTATACTGGTCAACAACGTTTTTCGCATATTCAAAGAAAACAATGATATCATTAAATTTTAAATATCAATGATGGAAAGTTTGTTTAAGTTCATATATTACTTTTTTCATATCATTGTTTCTTTCTTCAATTGAGTTTTTCTTCAATTGAGAACCTTATTGATTGGTCCATATAATCATTTTTGAAAACATCTCTTCATAATTAACATCATATTTTTTTAGTAAAGTCTTAATGTTCCATTTACAACTAATTCTCTTACAAACTTTTGAAAATTCTACAAGGTTTTAAGTACTATTTTTTCTATGAATTTCAAATCTTCTTTCATAATATCTAACCACTTCTTAAGTTCACAATTTAAATCTTGTGAAAACAAAATTGGATTATTATGATCAATGTTTAAGTCAATTTCTAGTTCATGTAAATATATGATATACTAATTCAAAATACTTATTTTGTTTTCCTCTTTTAAGACCTCCTTCCTTAATGATACTTATTGTGATTATTTATAATAGATTCATTTTGAATCACCAGATTATTATTTGTTGGTTATCGTGTGAGTGAATTTGAAGGAGTAAAAAAAGGAAATAAAGATTAATTATTTAAAACATAATCTAATCGATTATATAATATTATATAATTAATTATGTTATGTAAAACATAACCTAATCGATTATGTATATAATATAATCAATTTTTCAAAATTGTACTTTTCTTAATGTTTTGTCGATCCGAGATCAACTGAAAACGTCTGTTTAAGTAAATCTATGTAAAATAGATTGAAAACTTAATTTTTAGATACTCATAAACATAACCACGATTTATGGAGTCTATCATCAACGCCATGCTGATGTTCCCCCGTCTCAAAAACGAAAGAACTCAAAAGGCAATGATCCTCACAAATTCGTCTTCACATTACTGTTTTGGGTTTAAATTTCCAACGTGCTGCTACCCATGTGTTTGATTTCATGTCCTAAAGACTAGTTTTCTGAAAACTTACTGCAAAATAAATAAATTAAACTAAGTACGGTTGATTTAAAAACTTTGAAATAAGAAAATATTAGGAGTAGTTTTTGCCTTGAATTTAGAAAATGAATGCAATTATTATTTACACCTTACCTTGTTTGGTAAAGATGATGGGTAAGGCATACGAGGATACAATTAATGCAGAACATGTTAGTCATAAGCACAACTCTAATCCACTAATCAAATATTATACTATCCATCTTTAATTAAAAAAAAAAATTGAGAATCAAATAGATACGCGAAGGAAATACAAATTCTAGATATTTTTAAATTAATATAAATTGGAAGAGGAGAAAGAGTAGGATTAGGGACTTTCTATTGAAAGGGATTGAGAAGATGTACCAAATAGATTTAAAAGGGGACTAGAAACTTTTTCTTAAGAAAAGTTTAGAGAAGTGGACACTCTTAAACCAAAGCTGGAGGGAATGGTTTCTACGGAACTTCTTTTGAATACAACTTGACAAAATACCTCAATCTTTTTATTTTTCAAAAGATTAAAATATATAAAACAATGTTTTCCTAAATTTTCTCCTAAAGATCCGTTAATACAATCAATACCTATCCAATATAACCAATCATATCTTATGAAATATTACTAAATAAAAACATATATATAATAAAGATATACAATAATCACAATACTCCCTCTCAAGTTGGAGCGTGAATCTCGAATGCCCAACTTGCGAAGTAAAAACGAATATTGTTGTTTTCCCAGTGCCTTGGTATCCACAATATTGTTCCCATTGGTCATCTTCTCAGTTAGATGATTATTCTGATCCTTTAGCAATTTCATCAGCGCTTGGAGTTGATCATGACTCAACCGAAGAGATTTCACGTCATTCACATCTGATGTATTTCCTATGGTCGAGCTTCCAGGTATGGCCTGGGCTACATTAACCCACACAACATCACGGTCTCGGTCTACCCCTTTTTCTGTTCGCTGTAGCGAGGATTGCGATCCCTTACCATGGCCTCCATTTTTTTCGTCAGTGCGTGGTCTATCACCCACCACTCGGGGTATCCAATGAGTGCAAAGCAAGAATTTACGTCATGCCCACTATGTTTGCAATGAGAGCAAATCATTATTTTGTCTTTCCCACCTCCATTCTTTCCGTCAGTGCGCGGTCTATCACCCCATCACTCGGGGTATCCAATGAGTGCAAAACAAGAATTTGCACCATGCCTACTACGTTTGCAATGGAAGCAAATCATTGTTTTGTCTTTTCCATCTACTCTGCCACGAACAGCAAAAGTCGTTACCTCTCCTCTGTCTTCTTTCCCACGTGCCATGGTCTGTACTTGTTCTTCTTGAATTAGAATTGAGTAAACTTTGTTTAGATTCGGTAACGGATCGTGTGCCAAAATATTAGAACGAACAGTGCCATAAACTGTATCATCTAACCCCATAAGAAAGGTATGTACCATTTCCTCTTCTCGTTTCTTTTTAAGAATCGATCCAAGATCACATGTGCATCCTCCGCATTTACAAGTTGGCGGTTGATCATAATTCGCCAATTCATCCCACAGCTGTTTAAGCTTTCCGTAGTAATTGACAATGCTCATTCCTTTTTGTCTGCACTCAGCAAGATTTGATTTTATTTGTTGAATTCTTGGTCCATTGACCAATGAAAACCGGTCGCGAATATCATTCCATAAGTCCTGTGCGATCTCGACATGTGAGATCGTTGAGCGGAGAGATGATTCAATGGTGTTTCGAATCCAGGACACCAATAAGGAATTAATGGTCCACCAATCTTCAAGAAGATCCGTTGAGTCATCCATCGGCTTCTTGATTGACCCATCAATAAAGCCAAATTTCTTCCTCCCCCTTAAAGCTGTTCTTACCGAAGGAGTCCATTCATCATAATTTTCGCCCTTCAATTGTACCTGCGTAATCAAGAGACCAGGATTGTCAAAAGTGGTTATGTCGTAAGGTGAGATAGTTCTCCGTTGATGGTTGTCATCATTGGATTTTTCAGCCATGATTCAATATGTTGGGTGTATATAGGTCTGGCTCCGATACCATGACAAAATACCCCAATCTTTTTATTTCTCAGAAGATTGAAATATATAGAACAATGTTTTCCTAAACTTTCTCCTAAAGATCCGTTAATACAATCAATACCTACCCAATATAACCAATCATATCTTATGAAATATTACTAAATAAAAACATATATATAATAAAGATATACAATAATCACAATACAACTATCGGCTTATGAAGATATTGAAGAAGATAAGTGAGTCATAAGATTTCACAGGCAGTAATAACTAAGGCTCGATATTTGGTTTTTGATGTACTTTTGGAAATGGTCTGCTGCATTTTAGATTTTAAAGGTATGATGGAATCATCAAGGTAGATGCCAAAACCAGTGATGATGTGGTCCAATCGAAGTCACAAAAAGCTTTTAGTTCGATAAAACTGTCAGAGCGGAAAAGAATGCCATTGCTAGGAGTTCCATTGAGATTGAGATAATGAATAATACAATAAGCCGCTTGCTGATGAGCAATGGTAGAAAATGAAACAAATTGACTAAAATTGTTGATAGCAAAAACATGAATGCCTTTATTATTGTGAGTTATCTGAAAACTAAGAAAATATGTAAGATCTCCCAAGCTTTTGATGTGGAAATATTGATCAAGATGACATTAGAGATTTTCTCAGGATTATTGTTGGGGAGAACGATATCATCAACATACACCAATAATAGTAGTATAATGATTAGTGTGTTTGAGAAATAGGGAATTATCAACTACAAAATGTTTATAACCACTTTGATGTAAAAATTGAGATAATTTTACATATCATTATCTTCCTGCTTGTTTGATACTGTAGAGGGATCTTTGAAGTTTGCAAACTCGATTCTTGTGAGAATGAGATGGCCCTGGTGCAATTTTGATGTAAACTTATTCATTAAAGTCTCTGTGTTCTTTGAGAATCTAATTGTTGATAGCAACGATAACAAACAACATGTGTATGACCATTGCAACCACAAAAAGAGAACACATTGGTATTCTAAGTTACTTGTTCACTAACATTGATATTGATGTTGAAGTTCTTGGTGCTAGCCATAAAAGAATTCCTTGAAAACTGTATTTTTTGTTGTTGGATGTAAGAAAAAAATTTAGTTATCTCTTAGCAATAGTAGAAAGAACACTTATTTTGACAATAGTTATCTAACTTGTCTTATATAATCTTTAACTTGGTAAAGTACTTTGTTATAAACAAGTCATATTGATTAAGGCAAGACACCTTCGACTGAAGATCAAACACACGAAGAGGGTCTCTTTGCGAATATATGACTTTAAGGTCATCCCAAATATCGATAGTAGAATTCATTCAAATAATACTTTGTCGTATAAAGATTGAAACAAAATGAATGATCCAAAAGCAACCATATTGTTGCATATACCAAACAAAGTAGTCAACATCAATTTTAGATGGTTGAGAAAGACTTCCATTTATGAATTCTACCTTATTTTTGGGGCTAAAGATCATAGACTTGCTCCACGAATGGTAATTATTAAAGTCTAAAACAAAGGAAATGAGAGTAACAGTTTGGTTTTCATTAGGATAAAGATTTTTCATTAGGATGAAGATACAAGAAACTATGTATCGATTGTTCTTCTTCCCTTTGTGGTGATCGAGAAAGAACAACAAAAAGAAACCAAGAAAAGGAAAACGAAATCAAAGTACGCAACAGAGCTTTTCACAAGAATGAGAATTGAGTCAAACCCACACAAGGGAATGACACCACCTTCAACCCAAAACCTTAAGGCATTGGGTTTGTGGGTCTTCTTTCTTATATGTTGCTTAACTTTCTCATTCCTACTCAATGTGGGACTTAGACTCACACTTAGATACCTAACAAATCTACCCTTCAAGTGAGAGTCCCTTCCACATTGGTACACTCCCCTCAAACACGAGTACCTCACAAACTCCCACTTGTACCGCCGTTCACACACTTATACGGGACACGCTTGCCTGAAAACCTCCGTCAGGAAGACTTTCGATACAGGGGTCAAACTGTACTCGTCCAAGCTGCAAACCATCGGCTCTGATACCACTTGTTGGGTCATTCGAGGGGGCAAAACTGGGGAGATCTCACAAGAATGAGAATTGAGCCAAACCCACATAAGGGAATGACACCACCTTCAACCCAAAACCTTAAGACATTGGGTTTGTGGGTCTTCTTTCTTATATGTTGCTCAACTTTCTCATTCCTACTCAATGTGAGACTTAGACTCACACTTGGATACCTAACAAACCATCCCTTCATGAAATGATTGAGAATGTTCATGAAATTAACCATGATAAAAAATGGAAGACTTAAGTTATGAGAAAGCGAAAGAGGAAAACAAAAACTGAAAGAGAATGAAGAACAAAGCATCTATTTTATTTCTTACTTTGCCAAAAGAGAACAAGAAGTTGTATATAGACAACAAAGAACGTAAAACAAAAACAAAAAACAAACAAATAAAGTCAAACTAACTATCAAATGAGATAGCTAGTCATCAAACTGTTTAACGAAAACAAAAAGGTTAGACAGTATGACAAAGATTATACAATTTAGCGAAGACTGTCTACACAAAAACTAGACGGTTTAGTGAAGAGTGTGTATTCAAGAAATAGTCAGTTTAGCGAAGATCGTTTACATCCAAGAAATAGTCAGTTTAGCGAAGATCGTTTACATCCAAGAAATAGTCAGTCTAGTGAAGATCATTTACATCAAGACAGTCTAGTGAAGACCATCTATGCAGAAAAGGAAAACAAAACCAAAACAAAGGTCTATTCGGAGCTGAATTTATTTAATGAGATGGAGCTGTTGTGGAGTGAGTAGTGGGGTCTATGCATAGGGTGGAGAGCTCTTGTGAACTTGGAAATGTAAAGGTGGGTCAGTGGAGGATTGATTGCAGGGAGCACAATACAAGGATTCAATGGTGCACTACACCCTTTTTTGTTTACCAGTGGTTGTGGATGTGTGAAAATTTTGCCATGCATTAATGAAAAGGTGTTGTGTATCTTAGGCTCTATGAAACAAGGGAAAATCTTTCCACAAACAGAATGTTATTACAAATTTTTGTATCACTGTTGGTCTTAGGCGAGTGTATTAGAGGATAACTTGCTTTTTGTTGAGGTGAAGTTATGTTTGTGTGTAGTAATGATGCATAAGTAACATGTCTCAATCTTTCATCTCTCAATCAACATAGTTGGTGGAGCACTAAGAGGAGATGACATTATCTTTGTGAAATTTGGATACATATAGACGTTGGTGGGAGTTTTGATGTGATTGAGGTCTCTTTGATTTTGTTGAGTAGTGATGGAAGGAGCAGGTATATGCTAACAAGGTCTCATATGTGCCTGGTATTGTGGTTGGGGCCAATTTGCATGTAAAATCTGGTTGTTTTTGGTGTGTTGCAAAATATGCTCCACCAAAGAAGATTGCAGAGTTAACATATTTGTTGCAGTATAGTGTGTATTTTATATCGTAGGCACATAGAAAGCATTATAGGAGGGGCACAGCAACTTATGTAGGTACTAGGTGGGGCCAAATGGTGGCTGGAGTTATGGTACTACACAAAAATATGACACAACTTGTTGCTGGTGGAATTTTATATTGGAACCAATAGTTTTAAAGTTTGTAATAGGTATTGTTGGTACCTAAACTCTATTCTTGTATTATAATATATTTTTTTTCCTAGCAAAAAGAAATTACAATGACAAAGACTCGTACATATTTGTTGTAATAGAATCAAATATAGAAAAGAGTAAACATTTCTTGAGAGGGTAGGACTTAAAGACTGATTCAAATTATTCGCGAGTCTCCAAATATAAACCAAGAACTCTAGAGACAATATTGAGATTAGAAAATACAATTTAAATGTATTAATACACATAATTAAAATAAAACAGACAAATATGATTAATATATTGATAATCGTAAAACAGGATATGAAAATATTTAAAATAAATTGAATTCAAAATTTTGTAACTCATCTATTATATGAAATTTTAATTTATTTTTTAATCTCGTTATATTGTATTATTTATCATTTTACAACTTTTACTCTAATAAGAAGTCTTCCAAGATTTAAGATCGCAATATGATGTCGTAAGTTAAAATGAAAAAAAAAAGTATTAATTGACATATACCTGACAATGCCCTTGACAGTCCATGTTCTTTTTCCTTTTCTATCTTTGACACTGGTGCTATTCCTTATTCCAATTGTGACTTTTCATAGATAGGAAACTTTTAAGGCAAATTTTGTCTTAACAAAGATAAATGCATGAATCAGGACGATATTGGAACTTTAGGGTAGGTTGAGATGCAAGCTTTAAACCACTTATTAATGTTTTTGTCTAAAAGTATTAATATCTAATACATGTTGGACATGTAACTAAACAAGCAAAACAAAATTACAATAGTTAAACAAAACTATTTTCTGAGTTTTTAGTTAGTCCCTGAACAGTATTTGTGAGAGTATGAAACAATATTTATTAATGATACTTAATTATACCAAAATTAATATAAAAATCTAATTCTATGTTCCTAAGCTAGGCTAATTAATTTATCAAATGTTTTTTTAATAAATGGTATGGAAAATTACTTTTGATATTTTTAACACATTTTTTTTTTCATTTGATAATGTCATGGTGCTAATCTGAAATGTTCAATGAGGACAACATTTAAGATGTAATTAGGTTATTTTTGGCATTTGGCAACACTACAGAAAAGAAAATTTCGTTCCAAAATAAGACGAATTGTTATACTAGTACATTGAGGAGGGGAAACTAATATTTTCAAAAGTCTTGTCGAAATTAAGGTTTGGTTTAAGAGATAATGTACCTTAGTCTTAGTAAAGACACAACCCAAACTTGGTACAACTTTTTTTATATTAAAAAATGATTGGTATAATTTTTCATTCGTATTGATAATTTATAATTGAATTTTTTGAATTTTTTTATTTGACTAAACTAGACAAACTGTATTAATGAAAAGCGGATGAAACGAGAGAGGGGAGAAGTTAGTATTTTAAGTGAGGGATTTTTTAAGGAAAATGTTTGATATATGATATATTGCATTTATACCATAATTGTCTTATGAAAAACACTTAAGATTATTTAATAGAAAAACTTAGTTTAGTTAAATCATTTACCACATGTATTAGAAAGTAATTTGTCTTAATAATTTATTATTTTTATTTTTAATTCTATATATAGAAAACTTACATGTCATACGTACTTTATATATAAAACCTTCTCTTATAACATAGTTACTTTCTTTTATTTTATTTATTTTTTTGTTTTTCTTTTTATAGTTACAAACTCAATAATTGACATAATTTGTGGGAATAAAAAGGAAAAAAAAAAGCAAGGTTTAAACTAAGTCTCACATTTATAAGTTTTGTAGTGATAACAGTTTTGAATTATGTAAGATCAAGATAGAAGTTATCTTGATACTATAAGGATTTTGTATTAACGTAATGAAAGATGAGACAAATATATGAGTAATATTCTTTTAAAATGAGAAGACTAACATGATTAATAAAGTCAAAAGCATTATACTTCTGTGTCTCGAGGACAAGACATTGATGGAAGTCATAAAGGGAGAGTTGTGTTAATGTGAATGAAAATCAAGTAATTGTATATGATGAAATCTTTGGCATATAGACTTTGTCTGAAGTAATAATTGTATTTGTTCATGATGACAAAATCAGGAACGATGGTGAAGTAGTTAATAAATTTTAATAATATTTTAGATGATTTTAAGAATATTCAAGTGAAGCTCAAAGATGAAGATAGTCTTTTACTGGTACTTAATGCCTTGCCTAAGACATTTGAGCATTTCAAAGATGCTTTCTTGTTTATGAAGAATAAACAAGTACTTTGGAGGAAGTTCAGACTTCGATTCACACTTAGGAGCTATAGAAGCTTCCAAAGTATAAAGCAAACAATAATAAGTTGAGTTTGATTGTTTCAAAGTTAAGGAGCATAAAAAAAGGGAAGTGAAAGGTAAGAAGTCATAGCATTCATCAAACGATAGGGTAGAAAAAGGGTTTGAGTGTTACAATTGCATCAAAGATAAGAATCAACCTTCTTGTTCTCACTCTGGAAGGTTAAGACATACAAATTTGAACTCCAATATCAACTTATGCATAAAAATGAGAGGGGGATGATCAAGCTAATAGAACGATTTGAATATGGTGATTTTATCTATTATGTTTGCTTCACCTAGAGAGATAAAAGATTCAAATCCTGGAAGCTTTAAAGAGACAATATGAGGTGTAAAAGGTAAATAGTGACAGTGTGTCATGGAAAAGGAGATTGAATCTTTGAAGAGGGACCACACATGAACACATGTAGATCTATCTAAAAATCAAAAGGTGGTTGGATGCAAGTAGGTATTCAAGAAAAAGAAAGGAATATTAGGTATGGAAAAAGAATGATTCAAGGCGAGACTGATGACAAAATGTTTTACGCATGTGAAGGGAATAAATTATATATTCTCACATGTGGTAAAACACTTTTCGATAGGGATTTTGATGTAAATTATTAACTAGTACAATCTGGTGTTAGAACAATTGGACGTTGACATAACTTTTTTGCATGAAAGCTTAGAGAAAATCATTTACATGCAACAACCTTAGGGGTTTGTTGAAGATTAATGAAAGACATGTCTCTTGCATAAATTAATGTATGACTTGAAACATAGTCTAAGGTAATGGTACAAGAGGTGTGATGATTTCCTAAGAAGGTAAGATTCAAGAGGAGTGGTTATGATAAATGTGCCTACATCCTAAAAAGATAAGAAATAAGTGTATTTTTTCTAATATTCTATGTCGATGATATCCTTATAGCTAGCCGATATAAAAATGAAATAAGAGAGCTCAAAGAAAAATTAAATTCAGAGTTTGAAATGAAAAATCTTACTCCTATGAGGTGAATACTCGGGATGAATATACAAAGAGATCATATAGTTGGAGTGTTGTGTTAATCTCAACAAATATATTTGAAAAGGGTTGAGAAGATGTTTAGGAGGCATGAATCTAAACCTATGGGCATACACACAAGGAAAGAAATGAGGGAGATGAAAACTATTTCATATTTTAATGGAGTATGGAGCGTCATGTATGGGATGATGTGTAATAGATCGGATTTAGCTCATGTTATTAGTGTAGTTAGTAGGTTCATAGAGGATATAAATTTTCTCATTAAAGGATTTGAAGTGAGTATTAAAACATTTGAATGGAACAATATATGATCTAGATAGGTGTATAGACGGTATATTATAATGAAGAAGTTGTAGAAAGGTTTATAGATGCGGACTATGCAAGAAATGTTTTAATTTTTCCATATTTTTTACATGGTTTGGAATTGTAGTTTATTGAAAAACCAATTTGCAATTAGTGGTAGTTTTATCTACTACCAAAGCCGGGTATATTGCAAAGGTTGAAAGAGGCTATGTGATTGAACTGGATGATAAGAGAGTTATGTATTGTGCATAATGGTGTGACTATTTATTGTGATAATCAAAGTGTTATAGATCTAACTAATCATCAAATATACCATGAGAAAACTAAACATATCAATGTTAGACTTCACTCTATTAGAAATGTTCAATTTAGAGTGGTCAGAACTATGAAAATAACTTCAAATGAGATTTTTAAAAGTGTATTTAAAAAAGTCTTTATCAAAATTGAGATTCAAATGTTACTTGAAGCAAATTAATTTTTTATTTGAGAATAAAAAATATAAAAGTTCTTTCATAATTTAAAATCAAAATAGAGAATTATAATATTTACTCTAAATCATTATTATCTTATGAAAAAAAAAATCGTCTACTAAAGAGCGTGCACTGTCTATATTAAATTATGTTTTGTCTTCACTGTTTTAATAGTTTTCTATTATTCTGTTAGTTTTATTTATAAAGAACATATGAAACTCTACAAGTATGTGATATATGTTGTATTGATATATATTCTATGTATAAAACACTTTTTGTTATATTCATCTATACTTCAAATACACCTAGAAAAAATAACAAAAAGAAAAAACAATATGGATTGATATAGTGTATGATGTAAAAAGAAAAGAGAAATAAAAAAAAATAAGAGGTGTACGATAAATTAAAAGAAAGGGCAAATTTACCAAAATGGTGTAATTTTTATCTGAAATTTTTAAAATGGTGTATTTTTGTATTTATCTTCGGATATGGGTAAATCCAGTATAGGAGACCTGATATCATTGTGAAAAAACGTGATCCTATTACACAATTTAATTTAATAAAATTGTGAAAAGAGAACACAAGTTTAGTTTACTAGATGAAATTGTGCATCTAAGATTTCAATTAATGAGTTAATTAAAATTGTGAGAATACTACACCATCTTAGGATGGTTAATATTCTCCACCTATTCCTCATTTTTTTGTCCTGTGGTGTGTTGCTACTATGCAACTAAACCTAAAATAAATGGACAGTTAAATTTTTATTTATTTATTGATAAATATGTAATGGTTGAAATTAATTCTGATTAAGTAATTGAATAAATATGAAGTTAATTTGAATAGAAGAGTGGTTACATATTGTGAAGAAAAATTAGGTAGATATAATTTAAAAACTAACAATACATTTATTTAAAAAATTATATAATATTTTCAAATTTTTCTTTCTAAATTTATTGCTAAATTTTAATTTTATTTTAAATTATTTCTATATTAGTAACTAAATTCAAATATCCAACTTATACTTAATTTTGCTAAATATATTTTTATTATTAAATTTTATTTTTATTTTTTTTCAATATCAAACTTACTTATAATTTAATTTAATATATAAATCTCATAATGACATCATTTTTATTTCAATTATTACATATTTATCAATAAATAAAACAGTTCTGTAACTTACATTTATTTTAGTTACGCAGTAGTAATACAACACAGTATGCTGACCATTTTAATAAACTCATTAATTCAAATCTTGATTACAGGATTTCCTCTAGTAAATTAAAATCTATTATTTTTTCATGATTTCATTTATTTCTTCACACATTGATATCGTGTCATCCTTTCATGATTTCATTTATTTTTTTACATTAATATAGTTTATTTATGTCCAAAAATAAATACAAAAATACACCATTTTAAGAATTTTAGATAAAAAAAATACAGGACTTTGAGAAATTTGCCGAGCTAGGAAGATCTAAGGGATAACAACATTTGTAAATTGATGTGGATCATATTAAGCTATAGGATTCTCTCACCATAATTTCCCAAGTTATATTGTTTGTACAACAATATTTAACAGCACTCTTTTGTTAGTTCCGAATTATTGCATGATACCCAAAGGCAGTGACATCGTCATAAACAGGATCTGCGTAAACATAAATGAAAAAGAATGAAGAACAAAACATAAAAACCTTAAATTAACTCCTTCATTTTTCTTCTCTTGTTTGTAGTATTACTCTAGTTTATACTTCGCTCTTTTGTTCTTATTTTTCTTAGTTTCCTTATTATTGAAAGACAATGTTTCAAAGAAGTAATTTCGACAATGTCTATATACTTATCATTTTCTTCCCTGGAGATCATTCTCTAGGGCAGCTGGACGGCCCAATTTCACGTACATTATAAAAAAAAAACTTGTTTTCTTTTTGCATAAGGAAATATAATGTGTTAAAAATAATGAGAAACTTTACAATTATTTCTTAAGCAATTTCGTAATTTGAATGTAGCAGAGTACTTATTTATCATCGTTATTATTAAACATTTTTTCTCATTCCATTGAACGTTGAATTTCCATTAAGAAAATTGTTTTAAATACTCAATAGAACATACATTTTGTCTGTGGTGGGTGGCAAGTATCATTGAATTGTGAGATGATAATAAAAATTTCTGCATAAGAAATTGTGGGATCTTGTCTCCCATAAGATATCATGCTCTATTGTATTTTCCTCTATCTTGATAACTATTCAAATTGGAAAGTGTAGGATGTCAATGAATTGAGATTATAAATTGTAACCCTTCAAAATATTAGCTGAAAGTGTGGTTCTGAAAGATGCTAGCAAATTTTGGTGTAACTGAAAATGTCTTTTATTGAGATGAATAAGCTGTAGTTGAATAAATAAAACAGACTTTCATAATTTTTTTAATTATATGCAACACGTACACTAATACACTGTTATCATTATTTTTGTTGTCGTTTTTAATTTCTAAACCCCAAAATTTAATTTGTAAAGACTTAAATTATATCTTATATTACAAATTTAAAAAAAAAAACTTAATTAGTAAAATTTGATTCAAAAGAACATTAAAAATCAACTACCAACATTAACTCATTTTCTGCAAAGTGACTACGTAAGATTTGAAATAAACATACTAATAATAAAGCTCACAAAATCATGAGAAATGCAAATGATTATGTACATACATAACCAATAGTATTTTCTTATAGAAATGAATCCATATCATTTTCAAAAGTAAAAAATAACCAATATATATTACTATATGCAAGTTGTAACCCTAACTATGTTACCACTACAACATTCTGTTATGTTACAAAAGAGTTGAGTTACTCGAAATAGATGATTCTCTAATTCATTAATAACACTCGAAGTTACAGAAAATAATACATTATAGAGAATAAGAAACAAAGCACGATAGTGGGTCAACTTATTTTATAAAAGACACATATTGCATTTAGATTAATTTCCATATCACATTCTTTAGATATATCTCCATTACTTCTTCTGCTTTCCCTGGCTGGACATGGGCAAGAGAAGATAATACGAAACGTAAACATGAAGGTTATGTATATTGTTATATACTGCACAAATACAGATAAAGATAAAAAGATTGAAAGTATAACACTTACTCGTCTTGTTTCTTGCCGTAGCTTGTGATGCTGCTAATAGTCCTGCAAGTATTAACGGAAGAACCATGCTTGAAGAGATTTGCAGAAGCTTGATTAAGGTTGTTGTTTTTTTCTCCAACACAATATGTTGGCTTTGTATAATGCTCGTTAATGTGTGGAGCAATTATAGTGGTGCCTGTTATAGTGTATAGGCTTTAGGCTTCATGATTACTTCTTTATTGTGGATTCCATCGATTTGTTTAACTTTAATATACTTATTATTATACGGGTGTTTTCACTGATTTTAGAAGTTTTTCTCAGATATATTTGTTAAATGGTAAAATAAGTAAAAAAAAATACTAAGATTAGAAGAAAATAATTCTTGAGAAACGTTAGAGAATATCAGAAAGAAAAGATGAATATTTATTCTGAGACATTAAAATAAGATGGAACTAATTCGACAAAATGTATTTTATTCACTTCATCATATACATTTTGACGTGAAATGTATATCAGAAACCTTTCTTCATATTAATAACACTATCTTTTTAGTCATGTTTACGAGATTTGTATTTTAATATTATTTTGTATTTCTGTAATATTTTTGTTTATTTAAATGACATTATTTATTGCAAATATGTATAATTTGGTACTATTTTCACGTAATATTATCAGAATAATATCATGGCATATTTTAGTATGTTATATTCATTATAATTTTAATAATTAATATTTTTTATTTTTTATTTGAAAATTGTGTTGTTATTTTAGATTGCTTTGATATAGAAGATATTATTATTAAAATAATTTAATATTTTGAATTGTAAATATTGTACTTTTCATTTTTATTCATCCAATTCGGAATTTTCTTTGTACCACTGAGTGAAGCTCTTGCGCTGGCTTAGCTTAAATATGAAGCGTAAAAGAATGTTCAACTTCTAGTTCTTGTTATATTCTTGTGTGAACACCTTTAATATATTCCATCATTAGATTCCGTGTTCAAGGATTTCTAAATCTTTAGTTTGCTTTTCAGGAAAAAGATATACAAAATTCCTTTAAAACCTGTTTCTTATACCATTCATTTAAACCAGTTAGATTATAAATCCCGATCAATTCAATTCTATGTAAATGGAGATTTTTTCTTCCTCCACCCTCACAGATTATTTTTCTGAAAAAATTTTGTGAAACACATTTTTTAAAAATTCTAGAACGGAATTTTCAAAATGTGATTTTTGGAATAAAACTTTCAGAATACATGAAATATATTTTGAAATAAACTTTCGTAAAACATATAAAATACCTTTTGAAATGTATCTTAAATGATTTTTCTAAAACAAACTTTCCAAAACGAGTTTTCTTTCTGAATATGTTATCTCTCTTTTTCTTTCTCTAGCCTTCTTCCTGTATACTTTGTCTTAGGGTGACAGCTGTAATGAGGTGCATCTAGTAATGGTGGAGTACAGGAATGTAAATGGGTTGGATTGGATTAATTATTTTACTTTTATTATAATTTTTCTGTTTTGTTAATACTACCTCTAGTACAGATAGTATTTTACTATCTTTCTTTAACACTACAGAAACCTCTTTAGCAATCTTGAAATAAACTACCGAGTTGGCAGAACTTTTTATATTTAAAACTGATGGATTCTTTTTTTAAAAGAAAAATAGTTAAAAAGTAATTTAAAGATAATTAATTTCGTGTGGTGAAAAAAAAATAGCTTCTTAATAAGAGTGTTTATGGCTGAAAAGCAAACAAAAATTATTGAAACGTAATCTAAGTTACTACAAATTTTTAAATTCAAAAAATCAAACTTACTTTTTAGAGGAAAAAACTTACAAATTTAATCTATTACCTCAAACATATACTTTATTTTCTATGGAGGTAAACAACCAAATTTTTCCAGAGATTAGTCATTGGCAAAATGAGTGTACTCAACACCAATAATATGTTTATTTAAAATATATATATACTTTATTTTCAACGTAATCATACATACCAATAAAAGTAATTTATTCAGTTATTTTTGTTGAATTTTGAATATACCAGATTTATCTCCACGACTTTTAAAATTCTTTTTTTATTATTTATTAATGAAAACGCATATTTTTAATAGTTATTAGAAATAAAAAATAAAAAATAAAAAATTCATAAAAACTATAGAATACCTTACAGGAAAGACCATCAATCTCTAATAGAGACAGACATTAGTTTAATTTAAAAAAATAACTAAAAGCCTAAATTTTAGTTATCCCAAATTCTCCTCGTTACTCTTGAAAAATATTTATAAGTTTTACATGTTCTTTTATTTTAATCTTTTTATCAAACTAATTTTAGTTTGAAAAATAATTACATTAGATTTCGATTCCAAAATAATTTCAAAACACTAAACATTACTTGGTCGAATAGAAGGAATAACAGATTTGTTGGATTCCAAAATCACACTAATATAATCTTGTCTTTTATTAAAATGGTTATGAAAAGTTGTTCTCCAGAGTGAATTTATTTATTCTAAAAAGAAATTTCCACCATCATCCACAGCATAAATACATCAAGATAGCTCGTAAATGAACATGGATTATATATCATATTTAGGATAAAATGTATGCAATTATAAAAGAAAGTGGAATGTATCAAGAGAGTAGATATTTTTATTCATATTAAAAATATCATCGCTAAAATCATATCACGAAAGAACCTATACAGAAATTATGGTGTAACTTCACAACTTACAATTTTAGTTATTCATATGCAATGATCAAAGATTTACTCATGGTCCTCTTTTGTTTTTGTGACTGAAAACCTTCTCAGTCGGATAGCTGATTTCTAAAAAAATAATCTTAGGTCCAAAGAAAGGAGTACGAGATACTCATTACAAACACTTAGATAATGGTGAATCCTGAACAATGATCATGACAGTTTACAAACAAGTTATAACCCTAAATATCAAAAGACGTCGAAAGCCCTCCTCCTAAAAACACTAATTGGAAAAACCTCTGAGCAAATAAATGATAACAAGCCATGTAGGAATGAATTATGAAAAAAAGAAAAAAAAAAAAGTGAGATTTCAGCTCAACGAGGATGATATGCACTCTAGCCGAGAAAGTGATTAAGACAACAACTTATAATTTAACAACATCCTGGAGGCAGTCATAGAAATGAGAGATATTAATCTTCTCTTTGCCAGAAAAGATGGCCTCTGCAGATCCACCTTGCTCCCCTTGCGCTGCCATTTCAATCAACATGTATAGCTTCCTGATAGGCATCTGATAATGGAAATTCAACATAAAATAACAGTCAGAATAAATACCAGTATCATCATGCAATCCATATTCTTTGTCAACCACTGGTTTCCAATAGAAAAATCATACAAATTAAATTAATAATAGCCAAACAATTTAATTGTCCTACCATAAATATCTTCAATTTGAAAGAAACGCCCAAAATTTTAAAAAATAAATAAATAAAACTTTGTTTACAAAATATTGTCAGACATTCGAACAACAGCTATTCTATTTGTAATGTAATGTGTACACAGGATAAGCACAACTCAGACGAAAAAAGGAAGTTCCCTTCCAAACAAAACTGTTGCTGTTTAAACTTATATACAGGCAAAACTGATATATGACAATTAAACAAAGTACATAAAGGAGTGATTATACGTACATCATTCAATGCCTCGGCAGCAGAATCAATATCGTCATCAGAGAACACACTTAACTGTTCAAGGACCTGTGATTTTAAAAATGAAAAGGAGAAGCTTAACATTTAAGTTGAATTGCGAGGTTTACAAGAGACACAAATTAAACTGTAGCAAGTGATAAATTTCATCAGATGAAACAACTTCTTATTTGTCATTAAGATTCAGGAGTACAAAAAGGCATAAAAAATAACAACAAACGTTAATGAGAGACACAAGTCGATAGCATGCAATTAGCCCATGAACTAGATAATACTATTATGTAAAGAACAAATTTGCTTACCTTCTTTGCATCCTTTGTGTTCAAGGTAGGAACGTGGTAAGTAACAGAGAAGTTATCACATAATCCAATTGAGTCTAAGAAAGCCAGTTCACTTGTTGTGCCAACAACCATGAGTTTTTTTCCCTGTCAACATGAGTAGGAAAGCACGTTAGCTACAGTAAGATTTATGCACCATCAAAATTCTTTATTACTAACATTTCAAACTTTTCATTAGCGATATTGAACATGTGAAGATGAACTCTCAAAACTTAAAAAGAAACATATCTAGCCTCAATTGCAGAAAAAAAAAAAATTACAAAACATCAAAAAATCCAAAATACCCAAGGTGTTGAATATTGAAAACCAAGTTCTCAGCTAGCAGAAACAATTTGAATTAATTACTAGCTTCCAGCGGCAAGAGAGAAATTTGACAACAAGGACATTGTCTTTATATTGCATTAACGTGTAAAATATCAATATCAAATTTGTCATATGACATTATCAGATGATAGATTTTGGCGAGCCCACTGGCAAGTAAAGTAGCATGGCAGCACATCTTCACCACCCACTGAATCCAGATCAAGTCCTGTCAGTTTTTCTTTGGAACTTCCTAATAGATATGCTTCAGAAAGGAACTGAAAGAAAAGGATGAATAGAAACCTTTGGAGGAAGCCGTTTGAGCAGAACCAATAGTGTCTGAGAAATCAAGTTTGAAAAACGAGGACCAATGGCCACATACTCTAATAATCTGGATCAAAGAACGCGGAAACAATTAATATTATTCATTCAGGAATTCCTGGAAAGGATGATAAAATAAAATCACAAATCTTACCTCTCAATGTCATCAAGAACTATGACACTCAAGGGTGACCTGTATGCATCCTCAAAAACCTATAGGAAATATTATAAAAGAAAAAAACCTTAGACCATAGAATTTTCGTGTACGGTCAACTAGCTAGGGAGATACAGAAAAGACTATCATATCAATGTAGTTGTTTATGAAGGGAAGCTAATAGCAAGCCAAAAGCATGTATCGATTTGACTTCGTAAAGCCTCACTTCTAAGATCAGTAACCGTCTTCAGAAACTATATACGCTATCAACAGAGTAGATTCAAAAGGCTCAAAAAATATTAGTTATGACAAACCTTAATGATCTGTGCACATTTGGTGCTCTCATGTAGACCAATCATTGTTTCAGCTGAAACCTACTCAATCACAGAAGATGAATTACACGTGACCATAACTATAGTTAAAATACAATACAGATTTATGGAGAGATATTTAAAGGTAAGTAAACTTACTATCTTGACATACGGGAAATCGCTGTCGATACCAACAGTAGCTGCTAGTGCAGTTTTACCACTGTGAGAACAAAGTAAGTTAGAAACATTGTATAATAGAGATAAGATTAAGATGAAAAACCATGTATCACCTACCTGCCACGGGATCCTTCCAGGAGACAAGTGACAAGTGGGCTTCCTTTACTCACTTTAACTTGCTCCACAAGTAGCATTGCTCTTTGATAAATGTGCTTATGTCGATCACCACAGTCCACCATGCCATGGAGTCTATAAATCAAATATCATCAAATTATGTTAAAAATAACACGGCAAATTTGTTGATTTCCACAATACTTCCTGATAAACTTAGATTTCAATTATGCCACATATTCATAAAACTAAATAAGTACTTTTGAAAACAAGTAAAACATTATAAAACAGTAGATTAACAATAACATTTGCGAATAACTATCCAAAAGGGACCTCAAAATCTGCATTAATTTACTTAGGGTATGTTTGTGTAAATAACTAAATTAAGTTCTTATTATGTAAGCACTCAAATACAAGTTGCATTCATGGTCGCAGAGCAAATAGGATTAAAGTGATTTAACTTAAGTTACAAATTGACTTAATTAGCTATCTTGGAGAGCATATTGAAATAAGCTTTAGTGCGTGTTCGATTCCTAAAATTAGATCCGCCAGCCACTGAGAGTAGCTTCCACATTTTTAGTGGATTAGATGCAGAAAAATGAAGGAATATACATTTATGATGTCAATAAAAAGACACTGTAAAACAACTTTTGCACATATCTAGTTATCTTCATATGCTCTCCCAAATACTTAGATTTATCAAGGGACATAGCCTTTTTGATGCTTCACTTTATTTTAGTTAGGTACGAGGATACATAGTCTTTTTGCTATAATAGTGGATGCAAAAGAAGGAATGTTATATAACCATTTAACTGAGTGTTAGTCCTCAGATCAGTTATAGAATATGTTAGCTTCTGCTGTAATTGCTGTTTACGGTTAGATATTGTATCTTTGGCTTTTCTATCTGCCTAATTATGGTTATCAAGCAATTAATTAGGATATCATTTTGGTATGTGTATATAATAATAGACTCTTTTACGTAATCCACAGATATTTTTCAAGTGAATACCTGGCAGGTAACAAACGGATTTCTTTAAATGAGACAGCTAGCAAATAGCTACTACCCATGCCCGCCCTACCCATTGTCATCCCTAAACCCACCAAATATGTTTGATCCACCTCTTCCACTGTAGCACCATTGGTTGCATCCTCCTCCTGCTTTTGCAACACCACTTAATGTTGGTAACACTTTTAACTCACCTTTACCTCCAATTCTTGACTTCTTTGGCCCTTCCATCAGAGATTGATTTTCCAAATGCTCTTCGAAATGATGTCTGCTCAACTTGTAATCCTTCAACCCATTATGACACTTTTAGTTATAATTGCTTGTCTCCTTCTCATCATATTGTTCTTTTTGCTTTTTCTTCTGAGCCCATTTCTAAAACTATAGCCGAAGTTTTAAATCACCTTTGTTGGAAGCAAGCAATGTCTCATGACATTTGTGCGCTCTAGAGCAGTGGTACTTGTAGACTGGTTTTCACTATTAAAGTTGGCCCTCCGATGGCAACAATTGACCACCTACAGGCCCATTTGGTAGCCAAAGGTTATATACAGGTATTTGGACTGGATTATTTTGACATTTCTTCCCCAATAGCAAAAATGTCTTTTCTCAAGTTGTTCTTGTCTATTGATGTTATTCGTCATAGTTTCAATTAGAGATCTTACATCAACTAAAAATATGGTCAAATTATAATATCCTAAAGGAAGATGCAATTTTGAAGAACAAGAAGACACGTTAATGCTAAGCCTTTTCAAACTTCCATGAATCCACATTCCAAACTTCTACCGAGTTAGACGAGCCACTTCTTCTGGTTGAGAAGCCGAATTGCCTCACTGTCACACTACCAGATATCTCCTTTACAATCAATGTGGTAAGTCAATTGCATAACTCTCCTTGTGCAGAGCATTAGGATATAGTCATGTGTATTCTAAAATATATCAAAGGAGTTCTAGGAAAAGGTATCTTGTATGAATACAAAGTGCAAACTTGGGTTATCACATATTCAAAAAGCATATTAGACCAGCTCTCTTGCTAGTAATGATCCACCTTTGGATACTGTACTATTATTGGAGAGAAGATGGTTCGGGAAAATAATTAACAGAACATTGTATCAAGGCCCTGTACAAAAGTGGAGCATCAGCCACTTGTCTAATTGTTCAAGAGCAACTAGAAAGAGATTCTTTAACCAAAAGGAATTCAGTTCAAATGTAGGATACCTATCCAAAAGTTTTCGCAACTCAATCATGTATGATGGAATCATCAAAGATGTGTAACTCACTATAGACTCGAGAAACAAAGAGAAGACGTGTACGAACAGATATCCACCAACAAGGAGAAGGAAAAGGATTGAATAGAAGAACGTCTATGCAAATAATGCTCATTTGTAACAATCAGGTTATCCCTTGAGCATTGCTTAAAAGTTGGTGTTCTAAGAGAGGACTAAGCACATTGAGGTATTCTCACGGTCACTTCATCAAATAGAAGATTTTATTAGAAGAAATCATTAATTTTATTAATTCCAATAATCAAATGAAAGATATCTTCACCAAGTATTTGAGGATCCTCAGCTACTGTATATTTAGAGATATTGTATCTTGGACTTTTAGTCATGGGCCTATTCTAGGATCTACTTAATTCCAGTAATCATGCAATTAGGATATATAATTATTCCTAGAGAGTTAGTTAGAATAGGTGTTCCTTTGCAATTATAGGATGTAGTCTTTGTAACATATCACTTGCTCTTTTTGCGATGCAGCAGGAAGTAGTCAACCTAGACTGCATAAGTTTTACGTAAATTTATAAAATGATAATGAGATGAGACTAAAGAAAATGAAAATGCTTAACCTAATTCCAACCAACTTTTCATCCCAGTGACTAAAAGTAGTACCTGCATCTTTCAAGATCATCAGTTGAAGCACCAAAGGCTGGAATAATTTCTTGGAGTGCATTCAAAAAGTCATCCATTGTAACCTTAACATTCTCTTCCTCCACTTGCTTAGTAAGATCATCCACCCTCAATTCTCTATTTAAAGCATATGACATAGCACTTTTCACAACACCTTCAAGTTCTGCACCACTGTAGTTTTTTGTTCGACCAGCTGCACAAGACAACAAAAGTAAACCCAAAGTAAACATCCCACGAACTTCATAGTTCAATTCAATCCACGTGGATTTAGATAATTTTATTTTTCCAATTTTTGTTAATATAAAGTAATCTTGATATTGATATTTGCAAATTCTACATTGGCATGGCCAAAACAACAGACCAAGAAGAATATCTTTCTCAGTATCTTATGCCTGCCTTCAACCGTTAATCATATCATGTTACAAACTGAACCCATTAACCAAAAATGTGTTGGTAATTATCAAAGAATGGTATTATAACAAAGGACAAGAATGTATTTATGTTTTATAAATTTCTTATAGAAACTGGATCATAACACTCTAAAGGGAAAGAACTCTCAGATGGAGAAAAATGAGAATCTTGTATAGAACTTGCAATGTACAAGAGTTTACGAATACAACCCCTGGCACTTTGAGGACCCAGGAACCTCCCACTACAATACCTTTTCTGTCTACCTCCTATGACCCAGAACACAAATATATATACACAGCTACCCAACACAACAACTATATAACCACTAACGAATTTCTCAGCTACTTGAATTAAATCAATTAGCTGTATTTCTTTCTCCCTTATTTCTTCTTTCATAGACCTTCGTAATACGTGGTCGTTTCCTAACAATTTCTTTGGCTCTTGAGAAGATGTTTGTCCTACTCCTAAAACCAAATAGCTAATTAGATATAGGAGAATTGGTTCTAAAGTATTTTTAAGATTAATAATGATTCAATATTATAAAATAAATTCTTGTCTCTTAACTATTTAACTAAAAAACTTATTTTAACAAAGGAAACTACTTAGTCAGTTCGCACTCTTTCACTTTATGATTGAAAAAATAAACTGCCTTCCTTACTTTTTTAATTTAAAAAACATTTAACAAACTAAGTTTGATATTTACTAAAAATTAGTATAAAATGAAATTTTAGACAAACTAGTTTTGATGTTTATGAACAGACACTTCGAGACAGTGATCATGTCCATGTTATACATTAATCTCACACACGACTAATGTGTAAAAGGAAAATGGACACCTCATAGCGTTGCCACAATTCTCGAATATAATGTGTAGGTCGATGTTAGTGTTGCGTTCAGCTTGTCCATGGTTAGGTGATTTCAAAACCAATTCAAACAAAATTTACTTAACTTTACGAACAGTTTGGAACTAGAGCAGATGTGAACAAAATTTACTTTCATATGATCAAACTATAAAATAAAAGGGTTTATGGTAAATCATGAATAATATCCCACAAAAAATAATTTTTTTGCTAATGCAAACAAGATCAATAAGCAATCTTTTATTACTTTCATTTCATCCAAAAAGTAAATTTATACATGTGTAAGACAAGACTAGGCATCACATAACACATACCAATTTCTTGAAGGTTCACATCAGGAGCTAGAAAAGAATTCTCTTTTATTTTGTTTGTGTGAATTTGAAGAATTTGCAATCGAGCATTTTCATCAGGAAGGCCTATCTCAATCTGGACTTCCAATCTCCCGGGTCTACATTACACAAGTAAATGATAAATGATTAAAAGATAAGAACCACTTATGCAGATAGCTACTATACAAATCAATTACAGGAGTCAAGATTAAGTATTAGAATTGAGCACATGAATAGGCAGGTAGTATTATTTGTTATTAATGACACAGTGGCTAGAAATAGAACAGAGCTGCTAGGTCAATACAAACCCAAAGTATCATGCCAAGGAAGTAGCAATCAATGAAATTGGGATTAAAGCAATAGCTTTAACAGTTCAAGTTGTGAGACATTACGGAAATGAAACTGATGTGTGACAATTAACTGCATTTACTCATTGCTTCTAACCCAATCTTTCATGAAAGGACAGAACACAAAGGGATTCACTATATTTTGTCAAAGTTTTTTTTTTTAAAGGCGAGTTCATTACTAAATTTGTCAACTCCAACAACAAGTTCGCTGATATACTTATTAAATGTCTTACAAGGCATCAGTTTTGACTGCATGACACACATCTTTCAACTTGAGGGGAATGTTAGCTTACCATTGAGTGTTTGAATTAATCAGAAGTATAGATAGCAATATTAGCTAATACTGGCCCAAAGTCTATTAATTCTGATTGCCCTAAATTTAGGACATTATTCCTCTTCTAATTAATATCATAAATAAATATATACATGAGTAAACTCTACAAAGTCTATATAACAAGAAATCGGAGTGGTAGATTGGACACAATCTATAATATGTAAGTTTGACCGTAAACATTTATATTTTCCTTGGGAAGTAAATTCAAAGATCATAACAGGGGAAGAAGATATAAAGACCTTAAGAGAGCTTCATCAATCAAATCCTTTCTGTTAGTCATTCCAATAAGCAAAACATTATTGAGTGACTCCACACCATCTATCTGTAAACCAAGCAAATAGTCTTAGACTACTATAGAAACATTATCTCTTGTATCAATAAAAGCATTCAAAACCATTACGGACCTTTGTAAGAAGCTGATTTACAATGCTGTCATGAACTCCAGTACCATCCCGAGTTGAACCCCTTGACTGCACAAGACATCAAGAGAAACACAGAGTGATTATAGTACCACGCATTTCAATCACAACATACAATGCTCATGAACATGATTACTCAAGAAACTACATGCAGCCCCCTGATTTAAATGTTATCATGTTCCCCTTTAATCATACTTGTGCACTTTGTCGCATAAACCAAGATAAACACAAATTTTCTACTAGTTAAGTATATCAAGACAAATGAATATAATATTGATCAGTGATCACAATCAAGTTAGGTTAAGCTACACTATAAAGAGATACCGGTTAAGCCAAACTTAGTTGTTGCTGTAATTGATAAACTCACAATAGCAATGGAAAGATAATTGATGCTGATCTAAAGTTGAAAAACCTTATACCTTACAAATAGAGTCAATTTCATCAAAGATTATAACATGCAAATCACTTTCATCCCCTGTAAAACAGTGAACAATAAAACTGAATTATATGAAAATTTAACTTAACAAATATACAATGTATATATATAAATCCATTACCTCGGGTCCTCTGATCCTGTTCAGCATCAGCAAAAAGGTCTCTCACATTCTTTTCAGTATCACCAACAAATTTGCTCAAAACTTCAGGGCCATTCACAATCTAGTACAAATCAAAGAAAAGAAAAATTAAGACCGCAAAATATAATTACCAACCTAGAGAAATCACATTCAATTTTGAAGCTATTCAATTAAGTAAATTAGTTAAAGAATCTAACACAGGACAAAGTAAAAATGTCACAAAAACCTAGTAAGTACAGAAGTAAAAAATGCAGCATGCGAATATTTAATGTTAGGAGAAAGTTACACCAACCCCAATAAAACTCACAAGTTAAATCCACAAAATAGAGAAGATTGCAGAACAGGCAGTGAGATTCAAAATTCAATTATGTCAATCAAACCCAGATTCATCATCAATGATAACACATGAAAACAATCATGTTGTATAATTTTAAGACAAAAGAATATAGTAGATGCATAAAGTAACAAACTGTGAAAACAAAAGCATATTCCTAGGCAATTTCTAGCCCACTATTAACAATAATTAGGAGACTAAATAATATTAATTAAATTAAAGAAATTACAATCATAAGATCTATATACTGTTGCTGATTGCATACATAATAAATTTATATAGATGTCCTTGTTCATTCCAATTTATCACAAGACTAAGGAGTAATTTTCAAACCTTTGGTTCTTTCCCATTCAAAAGTTGTCCAATTTGACGTGCCATAAGTGTCTTTCCAGTACCAGGAGGCCCATAAAGAAGCATGCCCTTCACATGCTTCACTCCTAATCTGAAAGTTCAAAGGCTTTCAACTAAGAACATGAGATACTACAAAAACAACATAATAATGAACCACATTATATTAAGTATTACTTAGATGCGAAATGGGGAGGTATAATACGAGAGGCAAAAGCTCTTCGAAATATATCAGCAAATTCTGCAGTCATGCCACCGATACCAAGTGACTGAAGGTTAAATTCTTTCTGCTTGAAAATTTTGTTAGTTGCACCCTCCCGTTGATTGACAATCTGCAAAGCACAACATAAACCAGTAAATATAATGATAATTACAACCAATAGAGTACAGTTAAGAGTCTTCATACAATATCAATAATTTGCTTAGCAATGTATTGGCTATTATCTTACCAGGAGTATATAAAATAATAACCAATACTAAGGGATTAGCTTTCTAAATGACATACAGAAGATATTATCAAAAATCAAGTCAATACTCAGTTAACATCAAGAATAACCGAACATTCAATAAATCCCAATCAGTGAAATCTATGTAACTATACAATGAAGAAATATTTGCATCTGCATAGCTTTTACAGTTTTTTTTGTAGATAAACTGGTTCAATAACTTCGTGATGTCAAAACTGCTTGGCTTCTAAATTCGTTGCTGTTATCAGATTTTTAGGGTGAGGCACCTATAAAAATGATGCAGACAAACAAGAGTGAGCCTTGATAGGCTTGAGATGTGACCTCATTAATGCAGTTTTCCAGCATAATCTCTTTGTACGGCACCATTACAATGCTGATCTACATTTTGATTTTGGGAACCATAGATCTTGATATTTACTCGAGGTTAGAATATATGGTACTTAATTAGCTTTGTGTGAGTAATTTACATGCAGCATATTTGAAATGTGAGATTTTTGTTCCATCATTGCGATTTACATTTGAAGTTAAAAGGTTTGTTAACTTCTTTACGGATCTGTGAACTAGCCAAGCATCAAAGGGTAACTAAGTGTATATGATTAGTGAGTATTCAAAGCTATAGTCTTAGTAGTAGGTGATTTCCTACACTGTAACTGCATCTCAATTTGTTACAATTTTAGTTACAAGTCACATCAATGTTGAGTTAGCACTGTAGATAGCTTCCCGAAGACCTTTCTCAAAGCCTTGACACCATTAACTATATGCTCTTCACTTATTCTAGGTAATAATCAATATTTCACTTTTGTTCTTTTTCTCTAAATATACCAAATCAATTATGACCAAAACAGGGTATATAGATGTCAAAAGCAAAATGGAAAACTCGCCTTAATTCCACTATCACGTGGTGTCTCAAAAACAATGTATGTGTCATCAGAAATCATTCCTCTTTCAAGAGAATTGGACTTTTGTTGGCCTTCAACTGCAGCTTGACTGACAGTAAAGCTATAGTTATTTCCATGGTACTCAAATAACACTTTTTGCCCCACAGTCATAACCTGCACGAAATAAAACACATTAACAAATTGAACTGGTGTATAGTACATCAAACAAAGGAATGTTCATGAAAGAGAGAATATAGAGACCCAGGATACAAAATGTTCCCAAACTTCCTAAGAATTAGAAATCAATTTGACAAGTTGTGAAAATAGTGAGATACGAGAAAGCGTACAACCAGAATAACATGCACGAGATATCAAACAAATAGATATGGGCAAGCTGATGGACTTTAGGAAATGTGTTAATTTTCAGCCAACTATACAGGTACACAGAATATATCTTGACTAGAGTAAATCACAATAAGAGAACGCCTCTTTTCCCTATTACCTCGCCCCTATCAGCCAACTATTACCTCGCCCCTGCCCCTATCTTCCCTCAATAGAAAACTATTCTCCTACGATTAAGAAAAAAAAAAAAAAAAAAAAAAAAAAA
>Ga0209489_102330_pt1 | contig 38749 bp, 19 predicted proteins | sample SiratrowhiteBW_FD_187527 | JGI IMG/M metagenome (GOLD analysis project Ga0209489, IMG submission 187527) | Root nodule microbial communities of legume samples collected from California, USA - Siratro white BW (SPAdes) (version 2) | ecosystem: Host-associated > Plants > Roots > Nodule | place...
AAAAAAAATATATATATATATATATATATATATATATATATATATATATATATATATATATGTGAGAGAGAGAGCACAATAGAAGTAGACCATGAATAGATAATATATGATTGTAGATTGGCATCTGTACTAAATTTACCGCCGTTTGAAATAAAATATGGACAAGTTCTTCCTACATCCTAATAAGATTCTTCTTACATCCTAATAAAAAAATTCATTCCGCAATTATCCTTATATGAGAACCGGATGGCACCTCCATCCAGTTGTTATTTGAAAAAAATTGACAATCGGATGACACTCCCATCCGGTTGTTATTTTCTTTTCAAATGACAACCGGATGAACAGGCCATCCGGTTGTCATTTGAACAAAAATAACAACCGGATGACCTGCTCATCCGGTTGTCAATTTTTTTCAAATGACAACCAGATGGAGATGTCATCCGGTTCTCATATAAGGATAATTGCGAAATGAATTTTTTTATTAGGATGCAGGAAGAATCTTATTAGGGTGTAAGAAGAACTCGTCTAAAATATGTTGCTAGTGCCGAGAAACTTGTCTTTCCAAATAATAATTTCTTTTAATTTATTCATTTAAAATTGAAATAAAGCTTAAAATTTATTCAAAAAAAAGGCTACAAGAGGAATTGATTTTCTGATAAATATTTTATTTATCTACTGAAAAACACTGATTCTGTTATTGGAACTACATATTATACAATGTGAGACCAAATTATCAGTGTAAGTTCAATAGAGAATGTTGGTATTACGCTACCGAATAATTTATAATTTTCTTCACATTAATTGTATTTAGAAATGCAATTATACCAATAAAACATACTTGCTGCACTGTATACTTTTAGAATATACAAAATAACAATTATCTGATTATCTTTCAGCCACTGGATATATAAAATTCAAATTTTATATAAATTTATTAGATAAATATGTATTTTATATACAGCGAATGTCAAAATTGCAGAAATACGGGTATTTCAATAATTTTGAAATGGCTGCGGGAAACAAAAATAACTAAACCAAAACCGTTAAGCCACAACGCCGCGGAATTTCAGCTGGTGTAGGAAATGGTACCTTACAGGAAAAGTGATTGCATATATATATTTCAGGATACTGTTTGCATCTAAATTAGAAAGCTGATCGGAATAAAAAATGATCCAGCCTACCCAACTAATGGCTTTCTTACTGTTATCAGTACAAAAGAATTGATGTCGCTGAAGCCAATTCTGCTCTTTCTATTTTCTCTCTTCGGTTTTCAGATGTAAGAATTCATTTGAATCATGACTCCCTTTACCAGGTAATCTGCAATGCTTCTGAGTTCCGACCATTGCACAGGTTACGCTACGTGCACGTGGAATGCTCAGGAACAGCCTGAAAAGAACCCTGATCTTCCTAAGAGCAATAGACAGATAGGCACAACAGATGGAATATCATCTGTGCAGAGAGAGAGGGAATAACGTCAAGAGGACGACGAAGGAAAATAAGAACAAGCTTGACCAGGAAAGGATTAAGTGCGTGTTCAGACCTCCGGAACACGAATTCAAACACAGCCTAGGTCGAACAGCCTCTTAATATTAAGTTGAATCGAACAAGTTTGACTTGAAAAAGGTGCGCTTTGGCAGGTCAGTTGCAAAATTGACGTTTAAGTTTAACATATGCCAACATTACCACCAATCAGGATTTACAACATCATGAGACCATGACATGCAAATTTAAATGTTTATCAGGATCAAGGTTCAACATGCTTTTGGTTTTCTACAAAGAAAAAGTTAATGGAAGTTGTGAAATGTCTATAATCTTCCTCAGGAATCAGGGTCAAAAAAATAAACGCATCACCATGCAACAATTTGGTGCTAAGTGTGATACTACTTAAAAGTTTAAAGCATTTCTAGGCATTCAATTTCAGAACAGTGAATGACAGATATAGATGCCACTTTTTTTCAGAATGCAAAATTGCTGACATGAATGCCTAGTTTAAAGTTAATCGAAGTTGTGAATTTCTACCATCTTCCTCAGGAATCGGGGTCAAAAAAATTAAACGCATCACTGCATGCAACAATTTGTTGATAAGTGTGAAACTACTTTAAAGTTTAAGGCATTTCTAGGCATTCAATTTGTGAGCTGTGAAATGACATGTGTATGCCATTTTTGTTCACGATGCAAGATTTCAAACAGGAATACCTGTTTGATTTATAACGAAGTTCAATTACCTTCACCAAAGTGGTTCCTCCATTACTGTGTAAAGCATTAACAAAGCGTGCATCCTACGGATTTTTTAGGTTTGGCGAGCCAATGATATTCATAGGTGTCTTTGCCTGATTACCCTTTGCACTACCAGAAGCCTGGCCAGCAGAGCCCTTAGCATGTGCCGCCTCAGTAGCTGTCATTGACTTCTTTATCTGCAAAACCATGACAAATGAAATCATAATAATCACCATCATCACATTAACAATAGTAACAAAAATAGGTCAAGAAAATAAGTAACATATAGGAATAGTAAGGGTATTGCAAAAAGTCTATCAACACGTCTTCATGCTGGCAGGAATATGCAATCACAAGAAAACTAACATATAACATAACGGCCAGAATAAGAAGAGGAAGAAAAGAGACCAAAACTTACAGCCGATAGACGCTCCTTGTGAATATCACTTGTAATCTACAAAATCATCACAAATTACAAGCCAATAATATGAAATTCAAAAGAGTGCAAACCAATTAATGAAAAACATAAAGATGCAACAAAGATTCAGATCATTCTTACCTGTCGTCTGTAGCTTTTAATCTCATCACCGCCAAATCCAGGAAGTGTCATGTTCCAATTTTTCTCTGTATAATATGTCAAATATCGTTAGATGTGAAATCTGCTGACAATTAAATCTGAGAATAGAATTTTTAGTAACTAACCAAGATGGAGAAGTATGTCCTTCGCCTCCAAAGTTGTCGATTTCCTATGCTTGGCCAATGAACAACCAGACCTGATTATCTATTTAAAGAATAGATAAAAGAATGAACATTACTGAAACGATCCAAAGAGTAGAAAAGTAGGATAAGAAAATTATCTAAAAGAAGACCAAGAGCAATTGAGAACATAATTCATTTCTAAAGAAATTAATCATCATCAATAAATAAAGAGGAAATCATAAAACAACTCATTGCAAATTACTTTCGGAAATTATCAAAAAGCAATGAGTGAAAAACAAACAATTATAATCATTGTTCACAAGTAAGCATCTTCTAAGAACATGTCTTTTCGTATTTTGATTTATTTTCAAAAAACAATTCCTTAAAAGCCTTGGTTTTATATACAAACACAACACACAGAGGGAAGGAATTCTCTTACACTAGGTTAACATTCGTGTAATTCTGAAGAATTAAAACATCTGACCGTAGATTTAAATTAACCTAATGACTCAAAATAATGTTACTTTGCTCAAAAGGAAAAATGGTGAGTCCTGACATTAATAAGGAGAGAGACAGAATAATTTTATGAACTAGCAAAAGTGAACAATTCCATCACAGACTAAAATGTAAATACTCACAGACTCAAGAAAATTTTCTGCGATATCCACAAGAATATCTGCAACTTCAGGATCCAACTTCTCCAATGGATCTACCTGCCAATAAAGCATAAATATAAATATAGGGAAAACAACCAACATACTTTGGGAAAAATAGGGCTGGTACAAGCTTTCCGAATCACTAAAGTTATGAACTTTGAAATGCCTCAAGCCATATTCCATCTAATGACCAACGTCAAATTGTAAATTCATGTTGTAAAAATGAAAGTAGAGCTGTATTTTTGCAGAAGAAAGTGCTTAAGGTATCATCTATTGAGAAACAGAGGGCAATGGCAACTGCAAGCAGTTGAGTAGTTCTGGGTAAAAATTTATGATAACCATAAGCTACAATCAATAGAGAATCAATAAATAGAACACACCTATATACTGGCATTTTTTTCAGCTGAATTTCAGTAAACTAATTGGTTTTTTGCTTTGAAAGCTCTCTTAGTCTCAGGAAGTTACAAAAAGAAATAATTTTCTCAAATAAGCAACTCTAATCACACACTAGGTTAGGACAGTGACTTCAAAAGAATTGACCTGCATATAAGTTCCTAAATTCAGGCTACGTTTGGTTTTTAGTTTGGAGTGCACCATGCTCAAAAGTACGTCAGAACATTAAAATTTTGCCGAAAAACTTGGGTGCTCCATGCTCAAAAGTACATCTGATCATAATTTCATCCGGAAACTCAGCTTTTCAGAAGCAAGAAATAACTCTAAAATGAAAAGGAGAGAAAAAGAGGAGTCTCTTCAGTCTGCCATGGGAAAACTCCCACTTACCAAACCAAAAAAGGGCCACTCTGACATACCAACACAAACCAGACCAGAAATATCAGGTCAGAAGCTTTGAAGGCAGAAGCAAAGATGGCTAAGAAACGCAGGAGATGATCCATAGAGCAGAATTCAGACAGAAGCTTTGAACTCCGCTCTACAAAGTTCAAACATGGAGGAGATGACAGTGTATATGTGAATGGGAAGGCGAAAGAGATTCGGATTAAAAAGCTTATGCTTATTTTAATTAGCAAATCCTATCTGCTTAAATAAGTGATTACTTTAAAAATCACTTATTTGAATACACTTATTTAAAGTTTAAACAAACTAACCCAATATGGGTGAGAATTTATGGATTTTTCCAACATGGATCTCAAAACCAGACCATGAGCCAGCTACAACAAATGTAATTGGGAACGATTGCATTGCAGATCCTATGACATAAGGAGTAAGACCAGTGATTTCATTCCATTCTTACAGTTGCAATCCTAGCTACGGTGCAGCACAGGAGGGAGGTAATGGAAATAGAACAATCATGAGATCCTATGAGTATAATGGCCACACTAACACTGATAAAAACAATCAATTACACTAAATTTCCAAGTAAACTTTAGTAGCACATCACACAAGTTATTTTTAAACTTCAAAAACCAAAAAGGTGATTAGCATGACCTTTATTTGGACTGGTCAAAACAAATAGTACATGAAGATAACATATAAAAAAAATAGTTTGTTACTCTTAATTCTAGGAAGGAGATAAACATTGAACTAAAACCGTGTGTTTTTTAGACAGCACAGATGCTTTATTTATATTGAGAAAAAGGAATCAATACAATAAATATAGAAGGTTTGATATCCTCTGATAACAAACATATGATACAGGATTAAATAAAAGCATTCTATAATTTATATATTTTTAAATATATATCATCGGTTCCTTAATTCCATAATTATAACACTCTCTCTAAAGCTGGAGTGTACAAGTTGTAAGAGCCAAGCTTGTTGCAAACATAATCGGTCATTGGTCCTCTTGGAGACTTGGTGAATATGTATTGATTGTTCACCAGAGTTGACAAATCTAGTTGTGATGTCTCTAGATTCCAGTTTTTTGCTCATGAAACGACAATCCACCTCAATATGTTTTGTCGTCTCATGAAAGACAGGATTATAGGCAATGTGTAATGTTGCCTAGTTGCCACATATAAAGTGCACGTGGGAACTTTATTCAAATTTGAGCTCTTTTGAGTGAGATGTGAATAGTGGATTTAATAACACTATAGAGTTGCATCAAGTTTATCCATTGTTCTTGATTTTCTCTAGGAATGGATTCAACAATGGTAGTGAGATAGAATATATAGCCAAACCCACTTATCCATAACATGATTTCGCAAGCCCAAGTGGAATAGTTAGACTCGTCTATCTTCTCAATACAACAATCTGGTTGGAAAATAAGGGAGAATTTGTTCTAGAGGTTGAATGTGGAAGACATTCTTTTTTTTTTTTGGAAAGCTGGAAAAAATAACCTAAATAGAGAGTAAAGTATATCAAACCACTAAACTTTGATGGAGCCACCACCATGGTGGTAAGAGCGCACAAGAGGTGGCCTAGGCAAAGGTTGGTCAAAGAAAACAGAGGTTCCTAGAAATTTCGTCGGAAAACTCACTAGAGGTCGCGCAATGAACACAAACCTGGGAGAAAGGTTTGAAAAAAATATATATATATCCTCGAGAGACAGCGAGTCTAACGAGCCAATACAATTTTGAAAAAAAACAAAATTCTAGATACCATGTTAAACTCTTAAGAAAGAGAGAAACATTAAGCTAAAACTGTGTTTCTAACCCAGCACGAGTGCTTTTGTTTATATTGAGAAAAAGGAATTAATACAACAAATAGAGGAAATTTGATATCCTCTAATAACAAAGATATGATGCAGGAATAAATAAAAATATTTCTAATAATAAATTTATAATCTACATATCCTTAATTATATAGGATGAGTTCTTTGTTTCTATCATTATAACAGCTACTAAGAATAATATACAACATGCGAACCTAAATTACTAACTAAAGTGTTACCTTGCATAGCTTCTTTTAGACATTAAAACATTATTATAGCCTCGATTCCGAGTTCCAAGACCTAATACAACTTCTATGACATACCACAAAACATAAAACTAGCCCAAGTTATCTTAAGAGCTTTAAGAATTTGTAAGCCACCATCCAATTCGTTAAACATCTAATATGGGACCTGGAGAATACTATTACAAGACTTTACCTGATTGACCAGCTCATGGATACTTCTTTTGCTGAGAATACTATTACAAGACTCCTCAGTATCTGCATTTGTCAATCTACTTTGACTCCCTGGTTGAACTGCACTGGTTTGTGCCGCCATAAGAGATGAAGGCTTCTGATTTCCTGGTCCCTGTAACCTCGTAACCTGCTGCTGGTGAGGCACGTGATGAGGTGCCCTGGATGGCTGAACTTGTTGCCCGAAATGCTCTTGCGATTGATTAGACAAAGGTGGTTGTTGTTGCTGTTGCTGCGAAGATATCGGTGTGGATTGCTGCTGTGGAGGAATATGTGACCTCTGCTGCATTGATGGTGGGTTCAGTTGCTGCCTATAAGCCGTGGATGGCAAAGGAGGCTTCCCTATTGGTCCAGATGACAACCATGGCTGATTAAGTGACTGCACACTTTGTGATGCACCTTGAGACGGAGTAGCAGGCGATCCCACTGATGAAGGTCTCATAATTCCATGACCTTGGAAGCTCTGAAGAAAATGCAATGAATTACAAAAATTACCTACCCTTTTTCCTTCAAAATATGCATGTTGCAAGAAAAGCACGAACATTACAGCATACACATGAAAGTGAGCAGATCTCTCAAACACATAACAATTGATATGAAGAAATGCTCAATATATTTACAATCTTACACACTAACAAGTCATATATTCTTTCACCCCTTAAACTAGGGAGAACACCCTTCCTCCATGCAGAACCAAAACCTGCTATCTTGGAAGTCTGAAGTGCATTCAAGGATCCCACATAAGAGTTGATATTAAATTCAGTCGATATCCAGATGAATTTTGATAATACAATTTCATGTGGAAGGCAAAACAGTAAAATTCAACACTAATTCATAGAAAGCACCTAACTATATATCACTATATTTCTAAGCACATTCAACCCGGGCTTAAGTCAATCGGCCCAAATGTTTTAAGAAATAGCCCATGACTGTGATTTCAGCCGCAACTTCAAGATTTTAATGACCATAACTCGATCCCCATTTTGGTCATATCGGCCACAATTTTTTCCGCAATATCAATAAATGCCACAAAAACACAAATGCAATTTAAAGCTTGAAAGGCACAAACCCTCTAACTAGGCCAAGCATAAAAGATATGCAGAAATGAAAGGGCATAGTCAAAAACATTCACACTAACTTGTGAAGCACCAGGTTGAGTATTCGGGGCAGAGGAAGGAGGTCTAAGAGACGATTGCACGGGCCTCTGTTGATGAGCAGCGATTCCACTGGGTCTCATTTGAGACCCTAACATCCCCATTCCTTGCACGGGCGTTCTCACCTAAACGTAGTCACATTCATATACAAGAAATTGCACTAGTCAAAGAGCAGGAAAAAAATGTAGTGACGTGCATATCCAAAATAACGAAAAGATGCATAATAATACTTGAGAGGTGCTTGAATTGGAGGCAGATTCTGCGACATTGACTCCAGTTCGGCCCAGCCCGCCAAAGTGTTGACCGAAGGAGGATGAAAACGGAGGAGAGGGGCTCTGGTGGTGCGCGGGCACACCGATTGCCATACCGCCCCTCGGCGCAGCGGCGGCGCCGGGAGCGGAGGCAGGCGGAGGAGCGGAAGAGAAGTGCTGGAACTGAGGCTGCGACGGCGGCAAAGTGCGGTTGAAGGACTGGGGAGGGCGAGGTTGGGGAGGCGTGGGAGTGGGGGGTTTGGGATTCGGGGCTTGAATTGGGCTTGGGCTAGGGCTATGGCTAGGGCCAGGGTTAGGGTTTGGGGAAGAGTGTGTTGAGGCTGAGATAGGAGGAGTTGATGATGTGGAAGATGGAGGTAAAGGAGGGGATGATTTTGGTTGCTGAGGCTGTGAGGGTTCAGCGGCACTCCGGGCGGTGGTGCCCGTTGCCGGAGCTTGAGAATCCATCTAGAACTGAGGATGCAATTGAAAATTGTAAACAGAAGAATGTCACTGCCTGAACGTGCTTTGATATTGCTTGAAATTTACATGAGAATGCGTGATTGGCGAGTTGGGGGTATGTTAGAAGAAATGAGAAACTTGAAAAGAAAGAGTGAATATCCAAACAACAACACGAAAGATTAGTGAGCTCCTTATTAAGTTTTTGAAAACAAAAAATTCATTTGATTAGGGAGAATAATAAGAGTAAATCATTAAAAAAAATAGATTAAATTATTGATACTAAATAAAATTTTAATAAAATAAATTTATTAATTTAATTTTTCATATAATTTATTTTAATATAGTCTTATTTTAAAATATAACTTTTTATTTAATAAGATTTTAAAAAAATATTATTTTTGATTTAAAAAACTTTTAACTCTAAATTATATTCGTATCACCTTATTTTTAAAATTTTACTTTCAAAAATATTTTCCAAAAATATAAAAAGCTATTTTATTGCATCAATTACATATGTTTAAAACTTTTCAAACATTTCACTAACTTTTGATTGTCCTTTCCTTATTCGTTAGTTTAATGAATCTCATTTGTTTTATTTTTTTCATATTTTTATTAGGTTTGGAGTGTTGTACTTTGTTACAAAGAATTTCAAAATTACATTTGTCTCCCTAATATTTAAGTTGATAATACAATTCATCAAATATGAATGGATTCATGATGTTATTCTTTAATGAAAGAGAAATAATCCATATAAGATTTTATTATATAGATTTGCTTATGACTTTAGTCGAGAATTATTTTCTAATTAAGAAAGTTAATTATTGAATAACTCTTTTTTTTTTTATCATGTTATATATTATGATAAATAATGTAATATCAATTTTCTTCATATTTGATTTTCATTTTATGAAGAAATTATTAGCAAGTCATGGAAAAGGGATAAATATCATTATAAAACGATGTATTTCCCGTACTCAAAACACTTAGAACAATTCAAATTTATATCCGAGATACACAGATAACCACCTGTAATAGACTCGTGTATCTTAGCTTCCACCTGCACGATTTGGTAACCGCTAAGTCTATTATCTCGAACCTGAGTCATGAAACTGATCAACATTCTTCAACCTAGTACCTTATAAATAAATTTCTACCATAAAAAGTACTAATTTCTCAATTTTATCTTATATTCATTGTCTTATTCACATCTAACTCATTTACTTATTTGAACATCAAAATATCTTTTGCATGTGGACATTCCTCCTACTGAGATATCCAAGCTCAGACCACGTAGTATTCAAACTCGGTTCAAGAAGTTAGCCTAATCCACCTCGAAAAGACACATATTCACATCTCGGTAGGATAAATAGTACAATAATAAACTATAGTAATAAGATTTAAAAGCATTTAGGTAACTCTATTTTTTATTTTTTATTTTTATGAATCTAATAATTACTAAGTATGAATTAATAATATAGTTACATTATCACTCACGTTTTAATTATTTACGAAATATTACTTTCACTCTATGAAGTGTTTTCAGTCATTGAATGCAAAATTTATAATTACGTTCAGAATTATTTATATTCAAGGCTTAATACATATGAGAAAGAAATGTATAAGTGAAATTGTTTTTTGTAATGTATTATGCTATATGAAATTAATATAATGTTTATCCGGATGTTTCGAAATGTAAATAGTAATTTTCTCTTAAATAAATAATTAATTAAAATATAAGTAATTATTACTTGTCTTGACTCCTTAAAAAATTTGAAACAATTGTACCTTTCTTTAAATAAATAATTAGTCAAAATATAAGTAGTTATTATTCGTCTTGACTCTAAAAAATTGAGACCTTTGAGTGTACTAAAGCGATTGTAATTTTATTGCAACATTATTTTTAAAATATTTATTCAAAATTTTCTCATATAATATGATATTATAATACTCAATTTTTTTAAATTTTTCTTGCATTTAAACTTTTTATAATTTAAAAAGCTTAATTTAATTAAATATGTAATATCTCTTTATTTAAAATAATCTTATACAATATTTATATCTTAAATTTCAGATTTTACCGTGTCATATCAACATTTTAATATCATGCAAGTAAATGTGGTGTGGCGATCCCAACCGAGAGATTCCAAAACAACCCAATACCAACCCACAGAAAACCAAAACAAGGCACCAAACCAAAACAACGTACCAACCACACTAGTGCGGTTGCTTTCAATTCCTAAACCTCAGCATCTTTGTAAACAATTTCGAAAAGGATCCATTTCTTTTATAAACTTATTTCGTAATGGTAAATTTTGATAACAATTAATTGTTATTTTCTTGAAATACTATAATTTATTTGAGAGATTAAATTTTTTATTTTAATTTTGATTGTGCAAGCACAATAATCATTAGGCTTTGGTCTTTCAAATTTTAATTATATAAAATGAGTGTTTAAAGTATTATAAACGGACAAATAAGTAAAAAGACATTATAAATGAAATAAGTAAAAAATTCATTAAAATATTATAAAAAAAATTCTAAAGAATATATTTTCATATTTAATGTATATTTATTATTTTATTTATAACTTTTGTTTACTTGAGTGTGAGAGTGATGTTAGAGACACACTCGTATAAAGATGAGAGGAGGAAACATATCAAAGTATCAAAGAATAAAGGGACAAAAATATCATGACAAGAAATACCAGATACAAAATAATAGCTCAATCTTTTAAGATAATTTACATACTTGTAACAACATGAAAAATATTTTTTTGGTGAATGTATTTTTTAAATGAAAATCATAAATATAACGAGAATGTCGTTACTTTACAACGTTAAGTCAATGATAAGGGAACAAAATTTAATTGGTAAAAGATTAAAATTATGTTGGATGATTTTGTTTGTGTCTATTTTTTAAAATAAGTACATATTATATTTTTTTTGTTTATTTGTAGTTTATTTTTAAAATAAGTAATTGTTTTCTTATTTCAATAAATAAATTTTGTCTACGTTTTATATATAAGTGATTATTTCAAAAATTACTTATTTGGAACCACTTATTTTAAGTTTAAAAAAACTGATATAATATTACAAAGTATCATATTTCGAATAAATTAAAAAAGAAAGAAGAAACAGTGGTATAAATAAGTGAAAATTTATAAGGAGAAAATATTGAAAGAATAATTTATGTTAAATATTCCATATTAATTAGATATTAGGTGATTTTAAAATTAAATTAAACTTAAATTTATTTTTTAATATATTATCAAAACCTATCTTAATAAATTTGTTGGACTTTATCATATCACCTCTAATCACACTATTTTTATATATAATCTCATATTACACTATTTTTATATATAATCTCATATTCTGATATAGAAAATCTTAGTATATAAATTTCATACTCGAATTAAAGAATCTCGTTATAAATAAAAATGTATTAAAAATTTTACATATTAATTAAAAATAAAATCTTTTAATAATTTATAAATAAATACAAACTTTTTCTTACAAATTAATTTTATAAAATTAAATTACAGTTTAAACTTTATTTTTAATAATATCCTAATATCATACCTTACAAATAAAAAAAAAATTGTTGAGAAAGGATCCAATAAGTGACCAACTCATCACTTACTTTACCTGAGTGGATTCATTCTATCAATAACTAAACCAGAGTGCATCCAGCTAAGCACACATCACAGTCATACCTATCTATCTAACAAAATATCTGTGCCACAACATTTCACTGTTTTTTTTTTTTTTTCTTTCCTTGTCCCTCTCAATCCACTTCCATGTTAGCCCCAACTTGAAGCCACGCGTTAGACACGGACTCGGCACAATAAGCCCCCTTTTGTTCCTTTGTTCAAGTGGAGTGCTTCTGATAAGAATCTATTTATTACTATTCCATCTTCTTCTTTCACTCATTTCAACGCAATTTATTTTATTCTTATTTATCATATTTTCAAATATAATTCAAATAAAAAACGCTTTTATTTTATCAATGTCATAAGTACGAAAGCCATATCAAGTCCCACTTGGATCAATGATAAGAGCACCATAGTTTATTGCTGCAGAAAGTAATATAAACTATAGTGTTGTTCAAGGAATGTGAGAATTTGAGAAACAAAAGCGTCCAAGCTCTCTTAATTTAGCGGGTTTAATCAATCGATTACTACTTTTAAGCAATCATTGTTGTTTTTAATCATGTCATTTCAACTATTAAAAAAGTTTCTTAAGGAATTAAAGAATATTTAAAGACAGCACATTCGCAAAGTATTTAAAGATTAGACAAAAAAAAAAATTATGGCAAGAAAAACATTATTATTTATTATGTACAGTTTAATTGACAGATTGTCAAGCACTTTATTTATTTATTTTTCACAAATGCTTTCCTAAATTCTAGAAAGATGCTGAACTTAAAAAGTGCTTACCAAATCCATATTCAGCACCAACACTGCCAGCGCGTCCCTTTCATTCCATATAATATTATCAAAATTTTAATGTTTTTTTAACATTAGTCACTTTTTTAGTACATTAAGTTTTTAATTATTTATAAACCAAAAAGACTTTGAATTTTAAACGAGTGTACAAATACTACATATCTTCAAGAATTGGAAAATACACTGGACAAAGGACAAATCACACACTTAAAACACTAATACCTATTATGAATGCATTTAACTCAACTATAAGAATTCACCGTCTATAATTATTTAACTCGTAAATCTCATCGGATATAATAGTTATACACAAATTTCTATAATTAACTAAATATATCCACTATTATTTAGAAGTCAATGTTATATATTTGTAATAATTTAATTCGTAATCAAATCCAATACCTAATTTATTGACAAAAGCATTAAATTCAAATAGATTGTCCGTGATATTATAAGGGCTCGCATTCATTAATTGATAAAACCACATTTAATTAGAAAGCTCCAAGTGATATTATAATACGAGATGGATAAAGTAATAGACAAACATTTGATAAAATAAATAAATAAATAGAAATCACTCTACTAACATGATAATGAAGAATGGATTCAGTGAATTTGAAGCATTATCAATCATTAGTTAACTTAATGTTTTAAATTGTACTAGATGTCTTAAAAATATTTACATTCATTATTTTTCATTAGAAATTCTTTTATTCACAGTAGAATTTTTCTATTTACCAAACTCAAATTTTTATTTAATAAAATCAAATTTAATCTTTTAAAGACATCGTTCAAGATTAAAAAAAATATGAAATTCAAATCAGATTAACATATTGTATTTATTTGTTAAAAGAGAAAAGCTATAATAAAAAATAATGGGACCAAATTAAAACTCATACAGTTAAAAAAAAAGTTTATATTCGAGTAAGCAAATGAAAAAGCTAAAGAATTAAATTTAGTTTCATTTTATGTATGTTATACAAAAATTTAACATTTTTACATAAATATAAAACTTTAATACTTTCAATTAATAAAAAAAATTTTATTACCATAATTTGTAAAATAACTCGAATAAAGAAAAAACAAGATAAGAATATAATATGCATACACTATTAACTCTATTAATTAATCTCCAAAAACCACTCTATTAATATTTTGATTTGTTAACTAATGACTGAGCAAGCAAAATTAATATGGCTTTAGTCTTTACTTAAGTATTTCTAATTAAATTTTACATTGAATAACAGATAAAACATAATTTTTTGTTAAATATTATAAAAGTATAATAAAACACTTACAATTATATTAATCAAAGACTGAATTTAAATAAAATTTTCGAGAAGATTAAATTTTATTAAAATACCTAAATAAAAAAATTAAAATTATATTTATTATTTTTCCTAAGCAAGTTTAAAATTTAAAACTGAGTTAATAAAAACTATATCTTTCATAAATTATAACAGTATAAAAATTATATTTTATTATACTAATATCTATCTCCTCTAATGGTTATAATTTTAGCACTTGCCTTATATATAAATTAAATTCCGTGTTTGATTTTATTGTTTTAAAAATATATTTTTCAATTATTACTTCTTATTTTTCTGTAGAAAATATAAAAAATATTTTTATATAAATATATGAATACTATAAAATAATTTACAATGAGTAATCGAAATAATTCCATAAATAGAAGATAAATTAAAAAGATAAAAATTTTGTTTATTTAAGTTTTTAAAAGTTTTTGAGATGAAATATGAGAAAAAAAATACTACCATGAATAAAATAAACTGTACGAAAAAAAAAGTGGACGTAATTATTTGTTTTAGGACACGTGTTACAATTTAAAATATTAGTTTAATCTAATGGCTTAAAATGCTCAAAAGCTATGGAAAAGCGTTCGTTTCAGAGTCACTGAATCCATCATTTGGAGAAGAGAGGAGAATTAAATCCAGAAAAAGCATATATAAGTTACGCTAAGTTTCGTTTAAGAAAAAAAGAGAAAAGAAAAGAAAGTAAAATGTAGTAATATTGTTAACTATTTAATATCATACATTAAAAAACTGATGTTAAAAATATGTAATATCTATAGTCATTCATAAAAAGTTTATCTTTTAACCATTTTTTATATAAAAAATTTGTCACTAATTTGATCCTTATAATAAATCATAAAATAATTATTATAATATATAGTTTTTAATTGTTATTGTAAAAAAAATGAAAAGGCTATAGAGAGACTTTTGACAGAAACTCGTTTATTATTTTATTTTTTAAGAAAATAAAATATTAGAAATTTTTATTTTCTATTTTCTTAAAATAAGACAAGCTCATAAATTAAATTCAACTTGGCCACAACTTGGAATTGAAGTTGAAAAATTTAATAAACACGTAGTTATGACGTCCTTGTCACCACTTGCAGGGCAAATTTGTGACTCAACATTTATCATTCCCATCTAGAGCTATTATAATAAATATATTACATTATTTTGTTTACAAATTATTATATTTAATATAAAGTTTAGAAAATATCAATAATCGAGAATGATTATTATGATTTGTCGAGTTTCGCCGTCTTTTCCTTTTTGTCTCTCACACCCTTTCTGACTATGTTAATCAATCCTTCCCCGTTAAGATTCTTCTCCCATTTCTCTTTCCACCGTGGTTCTTATTATCCCCCTCTTCCCCCTTCCTTCTTCTCATTCTCAACCTTAGCAAGGTACTATTTCTATTTCCTTCTAACTCTCTATTTTCTTATTTTTATTTTATTTCTCATTATTTGATCAATTTTCGTTACAGCAACTAATTTCGGCTATTTATAACCCTACTTTCTTTAATTTCACAACCTGTATTTTTCGTGTTTTCGGTTTCTACTTATATGTAATATTTCCTTCCAGCTACGACCCAGCGTTTCAATTTTTTTCTCCTTTAAATTTTCTCGGAATCAACCGGAATCTTAATCGTTTTCTCTTTTTTGTTTCTCTTTCTTTTTCCGGGAAATTCCGGCAGGTTCGAAGACTTTTCCGATTCCGTCGCGAATTTCCGATTCCTAGAAGAAGAAAGAGAATATAAAAAACCTAAATCGACAGATCCGAACACAGAACCATGGCAGAAGAGCACCGATGCGAGACTCCGGAAGGTCACCGTCTCTGCGCGAACAACTGCGGCTTCTTCGGTAGCTCCGCTACCATGAACCTCTGTTCCAAATGCTACGGCGCGATCCGTTTGAAGGAGCAGGAAGACGTGTCAACCAAATCCACAATCGAAGCCGCGCTCGCTTCCTCCGCTACGACGCCGCTGTCCACGCCGCCTCTGGCGGCGGTCGATGTACTTATCGAAGCATCGCCTCCGCCTCCGCTTCCAGCAGAAGTTACGGTCGCGGTTCCGGTTCAGGTGGCGGTGACGTCGAGTTCTACAACCTCAGGTTCGGCGCAACCGAACCGGTGTGCCTCGTGTCGGAAGCGTGTGGGATTGACTGGGTTCAAGTGCAGGTGCGGAGTGACGTTTTGTGGGGTCCACAGGTATCCGGAGAAGCACGCGTGCGGGTTCGACTTTAAGACGGTGGGGCGAGAGGAGATTGCTCGGGCTAACCCCGTGATCAAAGCAGAGAAGCTGCGGAGGATATGATTCGATCTCATCCGTCCGATGGGACCGGAGTTTGGTGATTTGATAACAAGCGTCCACGTGTACTGCGAGGGAGGGAGAGAGAGATGTCGTTATGTATAATGTTATGAATATGTGAAGATGATGATGATGATGATCTGTCTTCTAAATTAAGATAAAACTTAAATAGTCGGTTTGTCTCGTATGGAAGGGATTGAAATGAATAAGTCATATTTTTATTTGGCTTTGTAAAAGGGAGAAAAAGAAAAACAGCACTGAGATTAAAATTTCTAGGTCCACCACCGTCAGGAGTGGTTGAAATCATTTGTGATTAGGGTCTCCGGGCAGCGCAGTGCGGTGGAGCGTTTTATTGTGCTTTCGGTAATGAATGTGAAAGTGAACTTGTCGTACTCGCGCGGTGCCAATATTCGTTCTTTACTCTCCTCGATTTTATGGTTTTTTATTTCCCCACCCTCAATCATTTGTACGCATGATGCTATGTTCTGTTCTATTTCTTTTAGAACACCAGATAACGTTGTTAATATTGATGTAGTTTTAGGTAAATTTTATTTGATATATTCTTAAATGAATAAAAGTCATTTACCTTTTAAGTTCGTTTATATTTTAAAATGATGATTTTAGTTAACCATGTTTTTAGAATTATTTGTATTAGATTAGTTTCTTTTTGTGAGTAAACTCAAATTCATATGATGTCGACGTAAATTCAATGCGTTACAATTTTATTTCATTTAAGGATTGTGTTTTATTTCATTTAAGGATTGTGTTGATATTATTATCATTATTATTGTTATTATATTATTATTATTATTGTTATTTGTGATAATAAAATATAAAATAACAAAAAACGTTAACTCTTATCATAATTATTAAAATAAAAATATTATTAAATTTATAAAAAGATATATTTATAATAAATAATTATAAAAGAATTATTTTTTATTTTAAATAATTAATTAAAATTTTCTGAAATGAAATTACACAATGAAAAAGAATATGTAATTGAGGTTGTGATGATAGGAAAAATAAATTAGGAATTTGAGTGAACTTAATGGATATTAAATAAATATAACAATTAAGAGAGTAAGAAAATTGCGTAGTAAAAGAAAAATTTTCACCAAATGAAAGGAAGTGAAGAATATTAATGAATGGTGCAAATCAGTTTTTAAGTTTACTAATAACTTGATGATATTTATTAACTTAAAATAAGGATGAGCATAAGCATGAGGATGTAGACACGAATCCTTATTAAAAAAAAATCAAACATTACTTATACTTATCCTCAATCAATATAGGTATTCTTCGTTATAATCCAAATAAGTTTAAACAATATCTACAAGAGCGAATTTATTTGTCATCTCTATTTTGATCAAATAATGGTATCAAAGATAATGTTACAAATTCAATTATTACTAATAAAATTTCTGAAAGAAAAGTTGTTGAAAATTGTAAAGAATGTATTGTTACGAAAGCTAAATGGATTGTCACAATCAAATTACGTTCGATTTCTAACAAGGTAATTGTTGAGGAGGAGTTTATGCTAGGTTGAATCAATTATCTTGTGGCGGAGGTTACCTAAACTAAGTTTGAATTGAATCAAGTGTTAATGTTGAAGATTCAAGCAACAATAACATGTACTTAGTGACATTGTTTTAAATTTTCCAAAATTTCATTCCATTAATATGAGTAATTTCATTAATTAATTAAATTGATTAAATATTTAGCTATTTTTTAGAAAAAATAATTTAAATATATTTGACTACATTAATATTTTAAATTATCTAATATACATTCAATTAACATATAAATAAATAATCAATTATATTTTCTAAATTTATAAAAACTATAAACATAAAACATTAATAATAAGGAAATAAAAGAAAAATTAGAAATCGTGTTTAAACACAACTTCACCAAAAATAAAATAAAAATTAAAAAAGAGGATATAACTGGAAAGATCTCAAAACCTTAAGGCATAACCGGGAAGATCTCATAAGAATGAGAAATGAGCCAAACCACATAAGGGAATGACACCACCTTCAACCCAAAACCTTAAGGCAGTAGATTTATGAGTCTTCTTTCTTATATATTGCTTAAACTTATTCATTTCTACCCAATGTGGGACTTAGACTCATATTTAGATACCAACAATCTTCTCCTGAAGTCAGAGTCCCTCTTCTGCACACTTACTCATTTCTACCCAATGTGGGACTTAGACTCACACTTGGATACCCAACAATCTCACCCTGAAGTGAGAGTCCATCTTCTACACTCACTATCTTGTATGAGTCGTTCACCGTCAAGTCGGCACGAACCTTCGAATCTGATACCACTTGTTGGGAGAATCCGATGAGGCATAACTGGGAAGATCTCATAAGAATGAGAAATGAACTCAACATAGAAGGGAATAACACCCACCTTCAACCCAAAACCTTAAGACAGTAGGTTTATAAGTCTTCTTTCTTATATATTGTTCAACTTACTCCTAATGTAAGACTTAGACTCACACACTTGAATACCCAATACACTTCAACATAAATCAGAAAACAAAATACATCATTTAAAAAGATCATTAAAAGAAGTGTTTAATACCACGACTTTAAGAAAATTTGAACAAAAAATAGAACTTCATATGAGAAAAAAAAAATTAAACAGACACGAATTCTTCGTCTTAAAATCATTTTTCATACACAATTTACTCAATTAAGCACTATTTTTTAAAATTTTGAATTGAATTTGATTTGAAAACACGATTTGTTCATCTTAAAATAATTATACAACTTCTATAATTATGTAATTTGTTTTTAAAATTTATCCATTTATGTGATTTACTATTAGAACTACATTCGTTTTGTAAAAAAACCTGTATAAAAATAAAACTGACACAGAAAAAGTTATCATTTTCTATGTCATCGGGTCTAATGGATATAATAAATCTCAAATAGCCCACATAAAAAAGTTTTATTTCGTAATGCATCATTTAATAATAAAATTTGTTTGGTGTCATATATGTTTATTGTGAGAAAAAAATTAGTAGTGTCTCTAAAATTTTGTTGAATCCATATAATTTTCGAATTTGTTTCGACAAGTTATCATTGAATAATAAAATTTAAAATAGATTCACTTCAAGACTTATTTCCGTGCAATCGTTTACTAAAATTTAATTAAACTAAACTAAAAGAATATTTGAACAAATTAAACTCGACTGTTTTTTAGTTGAATGAAACAATTAAAAGTTTGAACACAACTTTTTTTTATGTTAGAAATAAACTACTACTCTGAAAAGTATTTTTATTTATTTATTTAGAAATGGTGTTTTAAGGAAAGTTGTTAAAACTTTAAAAGTAGTTAATAAAATAATAGAACACTGAATTTATTAAGATTTTAAAAAACTTATATTTTATTTAATACAGTTATATATTTAAACTCTTAGTAAGAGTTGTAGAAAACTTTGAATAAAATCAGAAGTAACTAACGTAAAGCGACCTGAATAAACAGATGATAATTTACTGAATTATTTAAACTAATCTAGTACTAATTTTGTTAGTGAACTGCTTTAGTAAAAAATAGTTATTTGTAGTTATGTTTATATATAATTACAAACAAGAGTTCAAATTATAGTTTTAGCTCGCCTGTATATACATAATCACAAGAAAACATTTGGAATAAATATAATTAATTAATTTGAGGATAAATTAACAAAAGAAAAGAAGGTGCCTTGTTAAACAAACAGCAGACCAGAATCCTACAAATCGACAAGATCCAATAATTGGTTGATACTTGAGTTTTTCAAACATGCTAACAAGACTATCATTTTTTTTATTAATAAAAGATTGATGTGCAAGAACTGTAAAACATGGCCAAAACTCATAAAAATAAAATAAGGATAAATATGAATAAATTCATGTTTATTAACAAAACCAAAATGTACCATATTATCAGTAAAATAATCTGATAAATAGCCACATTGTGCATGTCTCTCTAGTGCCGGATTTGCTGAAAAGCACTTGTGGCTTGCAAATTTTGATACACAGCATACCAAGCTGCTTGACTTGGGTGCACGCCATCCCAGAAGAAAGTTGATTCGGGATGCTCACAGATCTTATATTTCTTAACATTATTCTCCACACTCCCACAAAGGTACTCGGTGCTTATCCCATCACAGCAAGGCCTAAACTTTTCCTTAATCTTAGATGGATGGTTCATCACTGATATGAAACTGTCGTAAAAGTCAAAAACTAGGAAGGTGGAATGATGTTTTACTTGTTGGTTCAACTTGGTCACAGCTTGATTCAACTCGTTGTTGTGGCGATCAACGAAGTCGTTCAAGGTATCATTGCATTGGTTATAGGAGTATCGACTTGTGGTTGGAGGAAGACATCCAAGGGGGTGCATACCTGACACGGCAACTTTCCTCACTCCCAACCTTAGGATGCGATGCATGTTCATGGCAGTTTGATTAACCACTGAGCCAATAAAAGATGGAAAGTTCTATACACGTAAAGTAGTGAATATATCAGAGTTGCTCTCTTTATCTTATATCTGCAAGAGGAAAAATTTTCATTTTTTTACAAAATATTATATCTTTTGTTTATTTTATAACTTTGATCTTCCTCTTCCTTTAATCTTAGAAATCTAAAATTTTAGTTCAGTAATCAAGTTTTTGTTCTTTTATTTCATTCAAATTAAACCCTGGACCTAACTTATTCATTTAAGTCATCATGATTAAAACATAGAAAATAATAAAAAAAATCAATATATGCAAAATTGGATATTAGAATAAATTTATCTTTTAATAGAAAAAATAAATTAGATTGTTAACAAGGCTTGATATAGTTTTTATTGTTCAATATATTAACTAGTTTATTTTCAAACTAAAAATAACTGAATATTGATTTTTACTATTATGCTCTTAAAATTAAAAGAGTTATGTATTTACTATTAACTATAATTTTTAAACTCTCAAATAAATCCATCATTCATTTTGTCCAAAACTCTTCCTTTCATCAATAAACAAAACATATCAAAACTCTTCTTTTTATCAATAAACAAAACATATCAAAATTGATTGTAACCTCACTCAAATCAATATAAATTTCATTCTATTGTTACTCGAGAGTTTTAGTTTTTGAGAGGCACCTCTCAGTAAATCAGTTTAAGATCTCTTATATACGAGAGGTATGGTTGGATAATAAGCTACACAGAGTTTCACTGTGAATAGGTATTTTTTGTCATCATACCTGTTTTCTCTATTTTAGAGTTTTAATTCTATTCTTTTTGTTAAATAAATAAAAAAAACACTTGTGATGTGAGGGATATTTTGACAAAAGTCATGTATCTCAATCCCTTTTAAACAAATGCATGCAAGTTAGTTATTGTAACATTATGACCCACCTTGAGGGAAGGTATTAAGATAATACTGTTTTGTTACTAGCTTTCTGTGTTATGTTGTTAGATATGTTAGAAACTAACTCAGTTAAATAGTTAATTCTAGTTGTTTAGTTCCCGTTACTATAATTGAGTTTTTATTCCTTTTATTGTATCGTTGATGAATAAATCTGAGAAAGTTTTCTGAATTCTTTTTTCGTTTGCAAAAACCCTTGAATTAATGGAGTTAATTTACCTGAGCAGAGCCATCCTTAGTGATGAAGACATTATAGTCATTTCCAGTAACCGAGACATAGGCAACTGACTTGTTGAGATCTGAGGTGTTGTACACACCTTCTTTGATCAACTCCTCAAATAAATCGATTTGGGTCGTCATATTTGGCCTGTTCTCCATTGTGTCAAACACACCAGTTCCACTATATGCAAAATTTATCCCGTAATTCAACCGGTGCTTCATCAGTCTCCGAAATTTATAGGGAGCTGGGGATTTCAGTCCCAAATACCCAGCTGGTGGAAAACATATATAAAAGAAGTTATGAATAGGCAAAACCACATCTCTACAAATAATATTCGAATTCTTAAATGCTTTGAAATTTTCAAATTCTTCCTCTAGACATTCTTAAGGTCAATATTGATCTATATCTTATTTTTCGTGATGTGCTTCGGCACTTCATGGATCTAAAAAATCATCTGAATTGGAAACCATAGGTGTTTTAGAGAAAGAGAAGACAGAAGATAATAAAATAAACGTGAAAGCATGCACAGTGAATTGTGTGCATGAAGAGAAAGAGAGGGAGACGTACCAATGTAATCAGTTAGAACTCTACCGTTGGAGAATCTTCCGGATGGTTTTCCGGGAAAAGTTAGACCGTAAGGGTCTTTCCAGGAACCTGGTTCGTTTAATTTAATGTTTCCGGTATCAACGTAGGAGTCTCCGAAAACGAACAACGCTGTCGGGGAATATTTCTCCTTACTACATCGCGACTGAGCCTCACCTAATTGCACGCAACCCTATATGTCATTTTCTTTACCTTCTTGTTTTCTTGTTTGTTTGAGCCAGAGACCCATAATGCATGTACATGTTCTTGTTTATGATATGTTATTGGTATAAATGTAATGGTAATGATGCATACCTGAGAGAAGTAGAAGTGCTAGAGAAAGACATGTGACGGAAAATAGTGGTTTTCGCATGCCCATCATGAATTATTGCTGTTTCAATCTCCAAGTATAAATCGGTTGAGGGAAAGGAGTCTTGAAGTGCTTGATCTAGAGTAGGAAAACTGAAGATTCATAATCGTAAATTATGATGATTGATAGATGTGAGTTTTTATTGTGAAAGGAGCAAGACGTGGACAGCGCTTCGAGTTTGCTGATTTTCACACCAAGAGTTCAATTTTGAACGCGGTTCAAATTTGATATGTGACTAATATTCATTCTAATAGATGTTAATTAATTACTCTCCATGTTTTCCTACCACACCCCATATTTCTAAAAATATTAAAAATAATTTTCTAAAATTTTTAATTCTAAAATGTAAAATTTGGAGAGTTGTTAAATTATCAAGATACAATTGTGTTTTTACATGACCCAAATGTAGATCTCTTGTGAGGGATGAGCTACGAACCAACTAAGCCAAGTGGGAGTCCACGTGAAAAAAACTCTCCCAGGCTCAAGTCACTTAGAGTGTGAAAAAATATTAAAGTATATGAAAAAATGATTAAAGTATATGAATAAATGTATAATGAGATAAATGATACTTTGCTGAAACCTAATCATATTTATAAGACTTTGTTATTTAAACCTTATAATTATTCAATGATTTGATGGTATCTTACAATTATTCATAATGATTTGTATGTTTAGAACCAGAATTACTATTATAAAGTTAAAGTTAATTGAAATCAATTAGAGTCAATTAGAAGAATCAAAATCAATCTAAATAAACACTATTAATTGATAATTAATAGTTGGCTAAGGAATGAATTTATTTAAATCTGACCTTACTATTGTATAGATACAAATTGTATTCCAAATTTTGGTATTTCCAATGGAAATATTGTAGAGTAATCTTAACAGGAGTCTTCTATTTATTTAAAAAATGTTAATTATTTTCTTTGAAATCTTTTCAAAGTAACAATATTATTAAGAAATGTTGTGGCAATGACAAATAAGTTTGAAGTAATTTAAAACTGATCTTTAAATTTAATTTTTTGTTTAATTTTTAATTTAACTACTGTAATTATAAAGAAACACGTACCATAATATACACACCCAATACGAAAAGTTAAAAATTAATGAAATCAATACAACTTAAACTACCATAAGAAACTCCAAACCAAATCTACATGTTTACCAATGTAATAATAGATTAAATAAAGAAACCAAGGAACAAAATGCAAATTGTGAATGCAAAGAAACTAAACCACCACTCACCCATGATAACAAATTCAACATGAAACGTTGATGGAGGTGTCTTAAAAGGACAGCCTAGGCCCTTTTCCTCCGCATCTGTTGTAGTAAATTGTATTGGGCCGAAGAGGTCCAATTACCTCAATATGGATCTTCCCAGATTCGAATGAGAAATAATGGTACAAACAATACTTTTTGGCTTAGACTTTGTTAATAGGCAAGGAAGTATATAGTGTACCTTTCTGAAATGAAAATTGTAAATAATCATTGACCAAAAGAAAAAAAAGTAAAAAATAGGGAAAAACAGAGACTGTCATCTTAAATTCTACGAAAGAAAAAACGAAATTTATTCAATTATATAAAATACAAGAACTAAATCCATTATTTTAGATTGCATGGGAATTTTTAAAAAAATTATTTTCATGAATATTTATTTGGTTATTGTAGTTTATAATTACTTGTCAGACTCATGATGGCCACTCGATACGATTGCGACAAGAAGTTAGAGAATGAAAATTGATGATTAGCAAATGGCATCCTTATAATGAAGGCTATGTAGGCTATGAAATCCCAAGCATAGTTCATGCCACATGCAAAGTGGAGGTGTTACTATTTGAAGTTGAATTCTCATTGATAAGCATTATAACTTGCTCCAAATTGATCCATAGATATACATTTTTTTGATAGGTTGCAATGATTCCCCTGGAGTAATTAAAGGCATTTTTGCCCCCTTTTATGGATCCTAAAACAAACTAATTTCCTTCTAGTACCATAACGATGTTCGTAAATAAGTCAAAGATATGTTTATGTTCTTAATCGTTTGTGATTGCACTTTTTACTTTGATGTGACGTTAAATTTCTGAGATGACACCTGGTTTACCCTACCAAATATCATTGGATAAAGTTGTGTTGTAACACAACACAACTAAAAAGCTTGATGGGTTCTTTTAAAGGGATTCATTTTCTTGTCTTCGTCTATAAAAGCTATCAACCCTAAAGCATTCAACTTGGTGTGGCACATTCTTAAAATCATAAAATATCATTTTGGTGAGAATTAGATGCTTGTTAAAATAGCTCATAGGGTTTGTGACATTGGCTAAAAGGCCAAAATACATTATAAAGTGAATAAGTTTAGGGTAAAAGAAACCCTTTTAACAATACTCCAATATAGTTTCTTTTCTGTTGTTGGCTTATTTTATTTGAGTGAGGTCTATTTCCTCTAAAACTCTTTCTTAATCTTACCTTTTCATTTTATATTAAATTAACCGTTAATCAATTAGGTGAAATGTGTATTTAATATTTTCTTTACATCTTCCATGACGTGTCAGTATTGTAACCCTCTCCTTCTCTCTTCTTCGTAAATTTATATTTAACCATTATTAAAACAGAAAAAGAAATAATATTACGAAAATCTTCGTTAGTGAAAAATTGATTTTAAATAGACATAATTATTTTATAATTATTTTAAAATTTAATTATAATGATACTATAATTATATTTATTTGGATATATTTGTTTATGATATCAACATTACAATTGATACTATTTATAATAATTCAATATGAAAGTTTATTGTAATAAGTTTAGTAAAATTATTAATGTTTTCAATATTTATTTATATTTTAATTAATTTTTTTAATAATCTCAATTTTAATTTTTTAAACTATTAATTATTTTTTTATAAAATAACTTTATAATAGTTATGGGGATATTTTTGTGATTGAAACAATGTTATTGTATCTCTCCGTTCCTTCCGTCAAATCTTTTATTTTATAAAAATTTTTACATTTTAAATTGTCAATGAACATTGAGTTTAAAAAAGAGAAGTGATCTCATGTTTCATGTGTTTCTTAAGTAATTCTTAAGAAAAGTCTATTTCTTATCTCTTTTTTGAACGTCCTGATGTCTTGCATGTCTAGTTTTGACTTCAATAATTTTTTTTGAGTTGACTTTTTTATTATCTGAGATGTTCTTTTATCTTTTATTAAAACTTCAATAAGTCCTTTATTAAATTCATTAGACTTGTCACCATCACCTTTTTTGTTTTGATGGTTTGGAGGAGAAGAAATTATTCCAAGTTCCAGGGGATATTAATATGCATATGATCATTGATTCTATAAAAATATTATGTCAGAATGGGAGTTGATGACTCTAATCAAGTAATGAATAATTATATTACTGACTTTTTTTATTTTGAAGCTTTTTGGTGTCAGTATTAAATCTAGTAAAGTTTCCATCTGATTCAAGTGGTCTGGGACTTCACTTTGATTGGTTGAATTAAAGTTAACTGGAATAATGCTGTCAGAGGTTCACCTAGTCTTGTTGTATGTGTTAATATCTTTAAAGGGATGTGGGAGAGTTTGTTGAGAACTTTTCTTTTGAGAATTCAATATTCTCTTTTTGCAGTATTTATGGATGTTATATTGATAATAAATAATGCTAAAGATGTCAATTATAGCTATTTATGAATATTTAATATTATATTTGTTTAAAACTAAGAAAAATGTATATAATATTTATATTTCAACATGCAATTTACATAATGAAAGATAATTCAAGATATAAAAATAATAATATAATTAAAACTAAGAATTAAAAATTAACAAAAATATTGATATTGTTAATACATTTCTTTAATTAATAACCTCATTCACCAATTCCCTCTTCAGCATGATTTTTAGGTTTAACTTGAAAAAAGAAAGTAGAAAAATATACAATAATAAAACTTGAGCAGATTGATTCAATCTGCGGACTACATTAAGTGGAAAATAAGCACCTGGAATCAATACAGTGATTCCTTGAATTGATTGTGGTCCTTTTTTATCCAAGTTTTTATTCATGCCTTTGAAGTAGTTTCTATGCAATTGGATTGGGGAGATTGAATATTAGCTCTATTCATTGGCAAAGAAAGTATCACATAGTTATTCTAAATCGAGAATTGCCTTTATTCAAATTAATATTGAATTCCATTTTTAATTCCTACAAGTGATGGCATTAATTCTAAAGGTCTATGGAGATTTAAAGTTTGTAGGTATTGTTAATGTTGAGAAAACAAATGGGTGAACAATACAATAATTTTAGATAAAGTAGGATATAGTAAATGGGATGGAAAGAAATGTTAAAGCAAGTAATAAAGATCTAGGTAGTGATCAAATGTGTAGTGGTAATTAAATACATTTAGAAGGATATTAAAGGTGATTTTGAACCAAAATAAACTAGAACTACCTAAGGTACAATGACAACCTACATGATGACAAAAGGAGAGATGATAGTAGGAAAAGTTTATGTTGTCTTGGGAACAAACCATATCCATAGTTTTTGTTGGAATTAGAAATTTAGTTTAGTTGGTGGAATAGCTTCATATATGAGCAAAACAAGGATTGTTAAGCACTACAATAGGAATTGTAATATATTTATTATTCACAAATATTAGTAAATTTTGGGGTGAAAATTTGAAAAAACAGAAAATAATTGTAACACTAAATTTGAATATAATTATTTAAATTAATAACTAAAATAATAATAAAATAATAAAACAAAAGTTTCTTAACAGCTGGAGGTGAGAAACTAATTAACTTACTCCTATTATAAGAAATTGAATATTTTCTATTAACTTAAATTTTTTAAACAAACAACAAATTGACCCTTTAATATTTGTTATATTTATAAATAATTCCGTGATCAACTAATTAAATTTATTTTTGTAAATATATCAAAGCAAATTAATCATTTGATTTACAAATTATCAGTATGAATCTAATTATAACATATATATTAATTAATTTTTCATCACTATTTATAGTTTTTGTTGATAATTTCATTGCTAAATTTGTTACTAATAGGATTATAGAAATTTTTGTTGAGTGGTATCGTTAACAAATTTGAAAATAATTTCTGCTAAGCTCGTCGTTGTTGGAAATTCATACCAATACACACAAATTAAAAAAGAAGAGAAAAATTAGTTAACATGAACAATACTCCTCCTGGGAAGTGAACTTGAAAATATTTCCTCCTAGATTATTGTCTCTCTCTATCTGCACAATATATAACACCCTATTTTTGGATTGTATAATACACAAAAGCTTTATTTTAATTGTTAGGAAGGTGTTATTGAATTTGGTGTTGTCTTGCAATTTATAATTCTTTCTTTTGAGTGCAATTTAAAAGTATAGGCAATTAAGTAAAAAAATGATTTAAATATGAAAAGTACAATATAAGAATAATTACGAGCACAACCACACAAGCAAGAAGTGGAAAATAAACATATTAGTCTCCTACAATTGCCTAGTAATTAATTTATAAATGAAATCATCATTTTATGTTTAATTTTTTCTTAGATACCTAAAGCAAATAGTAGATTTATCATTTGATTTTGATCACACATTAAATTAAATTTCTTTACTTCTATTACTAATTTATGTGATAGATCCTAGGTGATTGACCAATTTGTGGAAGATCACTCGTTTATGATCTATATGATATTCATACTCTATGTAAGATGTTTTAAAGTTTTTACTGTGAAAAATTTCAAGATGTTGATGGTGGAGAAATATTGTTTGCATATACTTTAATCTTCTAAATTTTTATAAAGAAATATACTTTATTTTTAAGACTTCTTATTTTACACAGAAAATTACATAATTCAATTTAAGTCTTTTTTTTATAATTTGACTTGTTTCACAAGGTTTTTGGGTTTGTATTTATATATCCAACAACTATTAGTTTTAACTTTAATGAAGACTGAAAATGGTAAACAATTTTTTTTAGTATAAAAATAATTATATTTAACAATTTTTCATATTAATTTTGGAATCAACACAAATATGTCTAATATGTTAAAATTATTAATCATTTTTAATGTGACACTCAACCATGTTTTATAAATGCTACTTTTATTTATTTTTTAAATATGCCCCTTTTATTTTTTGTCTTTATAAATATGTTATTTTTTAGTTCTTTTAAATACTTTTATTTTACTTCAGAAAACATATATTTTTTTTATTTCAGTCCACACAAATAAACCGTTTTTTTAATCCCTATAAATATATTCTTTTTTATTTTAATTTTTAATGATGTCATATACTGACATAATATTTTTAATGGCCTTTAAGTTGACAATTTTACTAACATATGATAAGATTACAACATTATTGTAGTTAACAGGAAGAACTAACAATTGATACTACAAGTAAAATAAATTAAGAATAACAAAATCCTAATTGAAGTCAAATAGAAAATAAAAATAACCAAAAGAAAAACACTCATATATAGTATTAAGTAAAATATTTTACCACAAACTTATAATTAGCATAAGTAAATTTAGGAAATGTATTGATACTACAAGCTCATGAAAGACCTAAGAGAGGGTAAAAAAATTGAAATGCTGATGACAGGACCTTCATTTTAAGTGTGTTACTCTGTCCCTTTTTCCACACTAAAAAATAATTAAGGACGAAACAGAGGAGCTAACGGCAAATAAGGTTATTTATTTTGCAGAGATGGGTTACAGTGAAGTTTCCTTAACTAAATTGTAGAACTAATGAATTTATTGACACTTGAGTAATGTTATATTTTTTTCTTATATTTTTTATTATTTTATAAAAATATTCAAATCCTAAAAAGTATAAAACATGTTTATTTTAAAATAATTATGATATGAAACAAAGGAGGTTTTAAACCTTTAAATTCTTTTAAGATAATAATAATAATTTAAAGTGTTAGCCATAAATGATGTAGAAGGAAATTTATGTGGAGGAAGTGATGTAACAAGGATTAATCCTTGTAGTACTATAAATGCACCTCATATATTTAAATAAAGAAAGAACAAAAGGGTGTCTCATATCTGAAAAGGCTAAATCTAGGTAAGATAAAAGACAAAAATAGTTTTTGCCTTAAAATGCAAAAGGAAAACAGAGAGAAACAGAAACTCATATTTTTATTTTATTTTTTTCATTTTAACACAGCAATATTCTTCAATTCCCATACTTTTATCACTGTTTCTTTATTTACTATTAAAGAATAATAATATGGTTTCATCAAGTCCATTGGTTTTATACAAATATTTCCACCAGAGAAAATTTTGTAATATTTTTGTTTTTCTTTCCAATAAAACACCTATATTTTTTTATTTTTTTAAGACTACAACCACATTCTATGGAATTAATGTCGAATAGATAAGATCACCATAAACATACAAGTATTTTTTACAATTATTTATTGTAGATACATGAGGAGACTTCAAAGTCAAAATCACTGTTTAACTTAAAATTAACCATTTTAGATCTGCTTTCAAAATAGAAAAAAAAAAATGTAACGTAAATCACTTTCATGTTATCCTTAAATCACAAACCATTATATACTTATTGGATTAAAAATTCTAACACAAATTAAAAGTAACAATGATTTTACTAAAATAATTTTATTCCATCAATAAATATATCAGGTTTATCTTTTTCAAATATGTTATTTTTAAATAATTTAAAAAAATAAAAATAAACATTTTACTAAAAGCTAATAACTAAAAAAATAGAAACTTTCTTAAATATTATAACTGGAGCAATTGTGACAAGAAAAATAGCTTAACTTTCTATGGAATGATTGAAAGTGAATAGCATTTAGACGAATAAGATACACAAAGTGATGTTTGTGGATGGAAGATGATGTTGAGTGTAGATTGAAGAGATGAGGGTGCCATGCATTAGTAGTAATGGGAAAATGGTAAAGTGAAAAGGGTGAAGAGAAGGTGAAGGAGTGGTCCCCCAGAGAGGCTAAAAAGATTGATCGAACCCCTAAGCTCACGTGTAGGGTTCAATGCACTTACGGACCGTAATAATGTAAAAAACCATCATTAGCAGTGCAGGGATTGGTATTATGCGAAATCATTGTAAATGACCTCAGAAAAAGAAGTAATGGAAGCTTTGAAATATTATCTTTCTTTCTTCCCCAACAACTCATTACCCTTCTGCTGACTCACCTTCACATCTTTCTCCTATCACACGCTCATCCATCATGACCACATATAAATAACAATTGGATCAAATTTCAAACCCTTCACGTGTGTTGTTGCTCCACAAATCCTTTCCCACCAATCTTTTTCAAGTTTAATTTTTTTTCCTTTTGGTAAAAATAAAGATCACGCTGCATAATTGTAATTATAGACAAGGTATATGATGATGGGTATTGATGAGTGCCAGTTATTTCTCTGTGGCCATGCAAATATTATAAGTCAAAAATCTTTACCACTGCCATACTCATTTATGAAAAAACTAACCACCCCTTAAATCATGAATGAATAAACTATTAAATGGGACTCAATTTTGCAGGGGGAAAGCAAAATGGTTATTTAAGAAGGAGTGGATTACCAGTGGAAGAGAACCATTATTGTTGGCCCTTGGCCCTTTGCCATCATTGTTTCATTCTGACCAGATTTATAACACCCTTTTATTAGATTCACACAAGCAAGCATTTAATCCAATTTACTGCTTGTGTTTTGTGCTTATGTATTGCTTCTTGGGAGATAGATACCCTTTTACTTCCCTACACTTCTTCCCCTGCCATCATCATCATTATTTTTACTACTCCTATTTATTATTATTATCATTATTTTTTCAAGTTGAAGGGTATATTGACCAAGCACATGTTAGGGTAGTGAACATGGTTGAACACATATGATGGGGTAGGAACTCATGAGGCTAGTACTTTTGTTGAGCAGAGGAAGCCCTTAGCCGCAGCTATATCGCCGTTACAAAGGTAGTGATTCATTTGCAGAAAGGCACATAACTCAATTATGGGTTCACTACTATTACTACTAATTACAATTTTTGGCCAAACTAAACTAGAGAACGAGAAAGTAGTTAGCTAGATACTACTGTGATGAAGGAACAAGAAATTAATTTCCGCAGATGAACTAAGGAGAAAAATTATCTTAATTATTCTTAACTAGTTAACATTTTTAAAATCATTCAAACACTTCAAGAATACTGTTTCAATGTTGTGTTGGAAATGTAGTTAATTTTAATTGAAAACAAACTTCCCTTATAGATTAATTTTATAGGATTGAACTGGTCTTAAAATTATATTTTAGTTAAACAATAATAAAATATTATTGTAGATACTTCAAATAAGATTATATATTTCATAGAAGACATACCAATAATATTAAATAATTAAAAACAAATTTGACTTTATAGAAAGTGAAAGTAGTGAGAAACAAAATAATTGAAAGCAGGTCCTATTTCTATTCCTCTGTTTGAACTAAAATGTTATGGATTTTGTTGTACAAAATAGATGAAAGTACAACACCAATAAAAATTTTATAATTTGGATCTCATTCTACTGTGTAATCATAGTCTTCCCATGTTCTTGTCTAAAATTAAGTTTAAGTTCTCACACGAGTTTATAATTGATAAATTAGTTTTTATCTCATAAGCCAGTTAATAATAGTAAATTTTTATTTAATCAATTAGTTGATAGATATGAAATGATATAAAAATAGCTCTATACAAATATTATTATATAAATGAAATTTATATTTTTAAAAGCATTAATAATAATTTCAAATATAATTATTTTTATTAAAATATATATATATATATATATATATTAAATTATATATGTTTTCAAAATTTTAAATTTTTTAATTACTTGATTTTTTTAATTTAAAGTATTATTATATTAAAAAATTATAATGTTTATTATGTGTAATTTTAATGAAATGTATATTATTTTAATTTTAATAGTTTTTAATATAAATTACACAAAAATTAAAAAGGAAGGTAACAAGTAATAAATATGTGATAATTAATTGTATTTACAAGATTGAAATAATAATAAATAAAATAAAATTAAAGATAATAAAAAATATATTAAATTATAAGAGATAATAATTAAATAAAATTTAATAAACTACAAGTCATATAGTAGAAGTAAGTTGAACTCTTTTATAGTTTATATAAGCCAACAATTTCTATAATAAACTATTTTGAAGTGTTTATGAAATACTTTTATATATTAACCAAACTCGTTTATGAAGCTATTTGTTATATTATTATTTGTTTTTTCAAGCACACTTCTAAATTTGTTAAATTTATTATTGAAACTTATTATCAACCTTAAAACCTCTTAAAACTTCTTTTTTTAATATGCGTAACTTTTATTGGAAAATACCTTTTAACTTATTAGAAATGCATCATCATCCATTAATAAATGAGGTAACTTATTTTTCTTTTGTCATTCTATATATTATTTAATATAATTCAATATAAAATTTAACTAATAATTAAAATAATAACTTAAATATACTTCAGTCCATAAAATATTAGTGTGTTTTGATTTTGAATTACAATTTTTTTGCTACTTACAAATTCAAAAATGTTAATTTTAATCCTTATAAAATAAAAAAAATTGATTTTAGTTGTAAAAGAATATTTTCTTTTCAATGTGGATCCCTCCAAAATCTGAAATTATTACTTTTGATTCCTGTAGTTTAATCTAAGATATAATACAATTTCTTTTAGAAATCTATAATTTTTTTGGAGGCATCAAATTTGTATCATACAATATAATAGTGACTGTTATACAAAATAGACACATGATCTTTCTTGAAACCTACAAGTTACGATTGATAATACAAATTAAACAACAAAAACTGAAATTGCATGTCTAGAGGAATGAAAAATAAGCATTTTTTTTATGGAAGGTAGAATATAAATTAAAAATATATTTAAAACATTAAAATAATAAGTTATGTTTCATAAGTGATGTTTTTCTGTGATGTACGGACATTTGAGCGTCATTTTAAAAATATAAAATATATATAAGTACCCATTCGATGTTTATAACTGATTCATGAAATTGAAGTTTAAAATTTCATTTTGACCTATTAATTATATTTTCATGTTTGTACAGTCATGCAAAATTAGATAATAAAATTTAAACAATTTCACAAAATTGAAAATGAACTTTTTATATGTTAATTTTCAATTAACCAAAACTAAAATAATTGTTAATTTATTTTCTACTTCTATACTTATACTTGGTTTAATTTGTTTCTTTATTTTGTTTACTTGGTTTAAACATATTTTTAATTTTTTATAAAAATAAAAGTAAAATCCAGATATAGAATACCATGTTTAGGAAGCACCACAATGTGCATAATTCATGTTATTTATTACTGAATATAAAAGAAATTACAAAAATAATGTATTAGTTTTGTATTACACAAATACATGCAAATTTAAAGCTAAAATCTACTTTTGGTTCTTATAATCTTACAAATGTGCAACTTTTATTCCTAGAAAAATTCAATTGTATATTTAATAGTTCGGTTTTTCAAAATTAAAATAATTTTGGTTCACCATTTAATTATTAATAAAAATTGTATATTGACCAAACTATAAGAAATAAAAAATATCTTTGATGTTTTAGGAGCAATAAATAACTGTTTTGTAAAAATTGAAAATTAAAATTATTATTATTATTTTCGCAAATATTACTATGACCTTTGGATTCCCGACTATTATTGTGATTATCACTCTCAGGTATTTTTTTTTTTATATTTAATGATTAAACCTTGTATTTAGATTTAAAATTTAAAATTTTACTTTTATATTTAATACTTGACATCATATAAAAATTATAATTTTGAAACATTTTCAAATTTTAGAAAATTAAAATTGAAATTATAAATTATAACTTAATTTCAGCATTCAAACATTAACCTAAGAGATAAAATACTGCCTACTGTCTGTTTAAATCATAATAGAGATATTATGTACCTTAAGGATGAAGAAAGTAAGTATATCAAAGATATATTCATTATATAAATAATACAAGGTTCTGTTTCATTATTTTATATAAATGAATAAATGAAAGAGATTTGAGACTTTTGAAATTGAAAATAAAATTATAAAAACAATTTATGAATAAAGATTCAGTCTATGCTTATTAATTTGATATTAATTAATAAGTAAAAATTTAAATTAAAAATGACTAAAATTAAATATAATATCTAGAAAAATTACAAAAATAATATCAGATAGTTAATATAAGAAGAATTACATGATTTATTAAGCAAACCTGTTATCTATAGTGAGTTAGAGTTTAAATATAATATATAAAAAATGAACAACTGTGAACATCAACAAACAAACTTCATCATTAATTGTTTTATGGATGAAAAATAAGAAGAAAACTAAATGATTTTTTTATAACTACATATTAAGGTATACTTAATTTGGAATAGTTCAAATATAATTCATACAATATTTTTATAAATTTAGAAAATATAATTAAATTTGTCTATTAAATTAATTTTATAAAGTAAAAAAAAATAAACATTTTTATAATTTTTGACATACTGTCATACCCACCAATTTCCTTTGAGGTAAGGTGGGTCAACACTTTTCTGTGAACCAAATAAGGTGGGGGTTTAAACAGGTGGTCTAATTGATGAACTTTGTCACTCTACATAAATTCACATTTTGAAATTAAAATATATAAAAAATGATAATTAAAACATGGATGAAAATCTTAAAAAAGAAAAAAAAATACAGAAGTGTTAAGGACGAAAGAGTAATTTGAGAAAGGGGCACCTCATGCATTGAAACTCCCAAAATTAGATAACATAGATTGAAGCAAGCAAAGTCCGAAAGAGGGGATTGAAAGGTGGGAGAATGAAGGGGGTCACACCCATGAACTGGTTGACAAATTGACTCACATAAGAAAAAATAGACACATCCAAAATACCATCTGTCAACCATGATGTTTCACGTTTCTACCACTCATAACCCACGAGGGACTTGGGGGCTGGCTGGCCCAAACTCTCATCCAACACCTTATTTTCCCCCAAACAATTATTATCTCAACCTCACCTCCTTAATTTGGCAACAAAACCAGTGCTTTACTTAACACACTACCATACACATTTCCTCATAATTATTATTATACATAATAACGTAAAACAAAATGGAATCTGATTAGAGTAACAATCCATTCTCAAACAGAACTTGTGGTACTAAAACAACCCTGCTTTGGTATAATGACAATGCATAACACTCCTCCCATCCTTTTCTTTTTTGCCCTTTTTGTGGAACCTTTTTAATGATTTCGCGTTTAGTTTGTTAAAAAGATAAAGCACCCTCTCAAGCATATAAAAACAAAGAAAGTGAATTAACACGAGCCAAGGCAAGGGATTTTGGGCATCTCACTCATATCATATCATATCTTATGATACACCTACATAAATGAACAAAATTTGGTATCATCACTCAAATGCAAAATGAGGGATATTCATAATTAATATGGGAAACGATGATGTTGAAGAATTAAAAGCTACTAGTAGCTAAGTAGTGCCGTGTAGTGGAGACAAGTCCATAAACAAGTGGCAGTCTCTTCCGCTCTCTCTCTCAGGTCTCAATGCACAAAAATCGCCATTTTCAACAAAAGGAGAAATAACATTACGGCAAGAAGAATGATTACTGCCAACACTTCCCAACACATGAAAATTACACAAACGAAAGTGTAAATTATGGAGACCTAAAAATAGAAGAACCACAGCATAAATAAAACAAAAGAGTAATTGATGATAGGGGTGAGGGGGTAAGGAAGGGTGCTGATGGTGGTTTTGGACCCAATCCAAACCATCATTGCATATCTTGGGACGGCCTAGCCCATCATCATTTTACAAACCCTAACTGAAAGCCCCCATTATTGTTCCTCTCCTCCCCATTATAACCACTTTTATTCCCACTGTGCCCTCCTCCAACAGGGATTGCTTCTTCTTCCAAACAACCTTAAAGTTTTTCATTTACCTTAAACCATATCAGTTTCTCACCAAATCACTTTGTTTTTGCTGAATAGGATATCTTGGACATAAAGTTAAAGACTAATATCCAAAGATACATGTGTATAATGCAGATTAAATATGTGTAGCAATGATGTGAAAGTGTATAGTTGATGAGAAATGTGAATCCTAACCAACATTTGGGTGATAAAGGAAGAAGGAACGTACCCTTAAAAAAATAGAAAAGCAAAATGAAAGGTAGAGCATCATGATTGGCATGACGCCATAAGCATCATCATAGAAGCGAAACATAAAATCTTTTAGGCTACTAACCGGCCGCCTTCCATGCTTACACATGCATGATTGTTGTGTCAGAGAGAAGAGGGGCACGTCCCCCCACCTTCTCTTTTTTTTTTTTTTTTTCATCCTTTGTGTCTGTCTGTGACTCTGTGCTCTTCCTCTCTCTTGTGTGTTTTTTCCTCTATAAATTAACACCCTTTGTTCCCCTTGTCCCTCACTTCCTCATCCCTAAACTCACCCTTTTCACACTGCTGCTCCTTCCACAATCCAGACTCTGCTTCCTCCACCAAAGTCTCCAAACCCAAACCAACCTCCTTCAAAAGGTGATCTTTTTCGAAAAGTTCAGGGGGAAAGACAAGGGGACCCCACCTCTCTTTCTCTCTCTAACACATTATCCATCTTCTTGTTGTTGTGCTGTTTTCTTTTCCTCATTACTTTCACAAACAAATGTAGACATGGTATTTTAGGCTGTTGCAAAGTTAGCGTTTTTTGGTTTAGATATCTGAGTCCAAATCACCTGTACTCTTGGTTGCTTCTTCTAACATAAGAAGCCTTTCACATAGTTTGAGGTATCTTAGTTTCACTCCACCTTGTTTTGTGGAGGGAATGTTTTTGGCCTATCAAACCTTTTTCTCTGTAGATTCTGTTTCGTTTATTTTATTTTTATTTCATAAGTTTTTAAAAGAATAAAAGAAAGAAAAACACCCTCAATGGTTTCTTTGTCTTTCTCTAGCCATAGCCTTCCATTAAGTTATTTATTTATTTATTTCCATTTTACTTTTGGCAACTTTTGGCACTACTGAGGATATTAAAAACCTTTTGGAATGCCTCTTATGTGTGCTTGGAACACCAAGAACTGTGTTTTTGCATAGACATACAAACACACAGAAGATCTCGGTGTACGAAGCTTGTCTCTTTTACGTAGGTAGGACCTTTATCCTTTTCTTCCCTCTTGGGATAGCCGAAAGAAGCCATCTTCTTTTTCTGCTTTCAAGTCAGTGCAGGTTTGGACAACTGTTATTAACTTATTCCCCCCCTCACCCCCCCTGCATCATCCTTCTTCTTTAGTTTTTCAGACAACCCCATATGCTCTATTTATTTGACAAGGTGGTCCAAAAGACTCAATTGTTCTGGCCTCCACTCCCCTATGCTTTTCCCTGTTGATATTGCCTTCTTCTCTTAAGTGTCATAATTATATCTACCAAAGCAATTCATAAAGCAACACATTCACTAGGAAGCTTGCATATTCTTCTTTCCTTTTTTTTTTTTTTCATTCAGTTTTTATT
>Ga0209489_102331_pt1 | contig 38740 bp, 14 predicted proteins | sample SiratrowhiteBW_FD_187527 | JGI IMG/M metagenome (GOLD analysis project Ga0209489, IMG submission 187527) | Root nodule microbial communities of legume samples collected from California, USA - Siratro white BW (SPAdes) (version 2) | ecosystem: Host-associated > Plants > Roots > Nodule | place...
ACGTACCACTTCTTCCATCCTCACTAAATGACAAATCTAATGACTTGTCTTCGGATGAAGAAGGATCAGTTTCATTCAAAAGGCGCTCTATCCGCTCTGCCACATTCGGTGGAACTCTAAGTATGAACTGCTCCTCCATAACTAAAAACATTAGGACATGTTTGAAAACATTAAAATGTAAAATAACTTGATTTCAGAAACATATAATACAATTGAATTGATTTAGAAATCAAATCCCATGTTTTGAAATTAAGGAAAAAAATTGAGATTTAGAAACTAATTCTTATGTTGTCATTAATTTAAAATTGGAAAAAAATCCAATTTATTATTTTTCACTTTCACCATTTTAATGTCATTAACCCATTGTAAGTGAAACAATAAATTCCCTCTCTACCCACAGCATAAAAGTAAACAAGTACATAAAACATCATAATTCAACAACATAAAACTGAAAGACAAGCAGCATAACAGTTTGTTATATCCGATACCAATCAGGATATTGATACAAGAAGTAAAAAATAAAAGTGTAAACACATTATAGTCAGTACTCCCTTATAGAAGAGATGCATGAATCCATGACTTAATTTAGTATAATAGCTAGAATGATGATTGGACAATAAACAATAAGAGTAGGAAAACAAAAAACAGTCAAAGGCAAACCTGCAACAAATAGCAATTGCAACAAAGAGAATTAACACAGTTACATTCATATGAATTACAGAAAGAATTTATTCAGAACCAGGTTTCCCAATGATAACCATTCCATGGGCAAAGATAACATGGAAAAGAATTCAGCATCACCACCCGACAAATAAAAGACAGCATTGAACTTTAATAAATAAACAACGTAAAAATACTTTTATAAAATCGTTACTGTTTCGATTTTGCATCAACCATTAAGCATTAAGCAAATTAAGGTAGTCTACATAATTAAGCAAAGCATCAACAAAATGGAGAAAAAATGGGTTTCAAACATGGTTGTTAACCTCACTTGCGAACTCTTAGAATTAGATAAGTTCATGAGTTTGAAGCCCTCAATCTGTTTAACTTGCAAAACAACATGTTATCAAACTCGCAACTCGTTATAACGAGTTTACGTTCCCACATCCGTTGCCCGAGTTGACTCGGAAGCAAACTCGCTTTTGGAGCAGATTCTGTAGGCTTCAAACTCTCGAAGTTGCAATCGAGTTGGCGAGTCCAGAGGGCTTTCTTTTTAACCCAAAACGACGCCGTTGATCGTCGTTTCTTGTGCGGAAATAAATAAAAAAAAAAAAACTCACCGCGATTAGGTTCGGTCTTCTCCTCAACCTCGCGAATTAGGGTTCGCTGTTCTGCTCTCTTTTCGACGCGCCGTGTCGTTCTCCGGTCACGCCAAGCTCACCGTCGTGGTGCGGCGTTCTCTACTCTGTCGTCGTGATCTCTGGTCGCTGTGGTCTCCGCTCGCGGTTCTGATAGACTCGCGTGGTGCTCTGTTCTTCTCTGCGTGGTGTTCTGCTCGTAAAATATTTTTTTGTTAATTTTAATTGAAAAAATATATATTTTAAGGTCGTTTATAAATTACTTCCTTTGACACAATTTTTTTAATTAAATATTATATAATAATAAAATAATAATTTATTTTAATATCAAATAAATATATTTTACTAACCTATTTCGTACATCATTACTAAACCTATTAGTTTTTGTAAATCATTACTAAAACCTATTTCATAGAGAAAATAAATAAATCAATATGACTAAGAAATTATTTAACCCTAAATTCTAATAATAGAGAACTTTATAACTTGACCTAAAGTAGTTAGAGGGTATGTTTTATTTATTTATAATAATATAAAAAAAAACTATTTTTTAATTGTTTGTTAATATACATATTTTTTTCCTTTTTTTTATTTACAATCAATATTAATAAAGAGTTATGTTTTGTGATTTTATTTATTATATTCAGTATTTTGTCAGTTATTTATTGTTTATTAACATAATGACACCAATGTTTATTAATAAAATTTTTCAGTTTTAATTTAAGTGCGTTAATATGTACAACGGAATAGGGTTACAGGAACAAATGGTGCATTCAGAGAATGGTTCTTTATGAAGCAGAAGCTTTTTGCATCTTAATCAGAAGATGAGAAAGGATACTAGCGTTAGTAATAAATTAATCAGAAATAATATACTTAAGAAAAATTAAATAATTATATATTTTAATTGGATGAGAGAAAATTAACATTAATATAATTATTACCATGATTATCATACGTGAGAGGTTAAATAAATTCGTCATAATTAATCAAAATAATATAATAATTTTAAAATAACTAAGGAGAACATACATGAGTATTATATGACTTCAAACTATATCAAATATATAAGTTTATACAATCACAACACATGTAATAATAATTAAATAAAAGTAAAAAGTATTTTGAAATTTTATATCTAATTTTTTAGTGATATCATAACTTAGTTTCATTATCCCAACATCTCATTTATTATATTGAACTTGTTCAACCTTAATATTATTTCTATTTTTACTTATTCATTTATCATTTTTTTTTCTTATGTAATTGGTTTCTTTTATTTTATATGAACCTATAAATTTAAAAAAATATATATAAACTAAATAAAGGAACTAATAAACTATAAATAACTTTGTGACACATTTCGAATGAACTTCAGTCACGTTTACACATAAAGCTCAAAACTTGAATAACAAATCTTTTTAACTCTCAAAGTTTCATTTATGAACATCTTTTACCATTATCTGGTTACAATTTTTTGCATTTTATAAAAAAATTCTCTAACATAATAAAAGCCAATAAGTTGTAAATTAATTTTTTTTTCAATATCTTTAACCAATTTTCTCATGTATATATACAACTCTTTTTTATCTTAAGGTCATTATTTCTTAAATTAGATTCATAATGTAAGTAGAGATTAAAGTAACATACAAATAACCATGAACTTAATTATCCCATCCCTGATTTTTTTTTTTTTTCAAATATGTTTGTAACTATGAAAATACTAATTATTTTATATTAGAAATAATTACACAAATAAATAATTAAATGTGTAAAGAAAGAATGTTTAAAGATTTTTACCTTTCATAATATTATTAAATTTTAATTTGATATTCTCTTTTACACAATCTATCTTTTCATATATAAAACTCGGTGCAAAATTTATATTTGAATTTTAATCAAAAGAACACTATTATAAGACAATAACTTTGAAATAAGGGATTATATTCTTTTAAAATTTGACTATCTAATTTTACATTCTCAACTTTTCTTTTCTTTTTATTGAAGTTCCAAACTTGTTTATTTTTGTAAAGAGTTAAACAAGCACATCAATGATATTTTCAATTTATGAAATGCTAAAGTTAATTAAGTTATGACCAATGTAGTCTATGTTATGTTTTTATGGAGTTTCTTTCTTTGATGAACTTCTTGTACATGTTAATTAGCACTACTTTACATGAATGTTAGTGGTGATTATTCTCCCCTTCTTAACAGTAAGTTGATGAACCTTCAAATGATTCTCAAAATCTTCAAATCAAATCAATACAATAGGCTGGACATGGATTTCAATACAAATGCTCCCATTTTTGTATCAATAATTCTCCAACTGCCTTGAAATTTACAATATTATCCCTATCCACTTGCACTACATTCTCCTCTCCAACAAATTCCACAATATCATACAACATATTAAACACTTTATTTACGAATTTTGTAATGTTTGAGGTATTCAACTAATAAAAAAACATAATTTCTTAATCTTTTTAGGACCATTCACCAAAAAGTTACAAATTGAATCTCTCTTTTTATCTATCCAGTTATCAAACATAATTGTACAACATGTTCTCTTCAGCTCCTCTTCTCTCTGTACTTCGAGAATTGGATCACTATTTCTCATTGCTTGTTTTAAAAAAATTGTTCTAACATCATGATACGATGGAGGTTTATAATTAACACCATATCTCCCTATCATCTCACAAACTTTTCAAAATTTTGGTATTTGTATAGAAAATTCAACAACTTAGAATGTCAATTTTTTCCTTTTTCTATACAACTGATTAGACTAAATTTTTTATTTCCTTTATTTTTTTTAACATCATAATACTACTTTGAGTGGTATCCATGATGCTTGAATATCAAAATTATTCCATTGAATGTTTTTTCAGCATACTTACATCTAACTTTTTTTCATTGCCCACAACATCTGGTCCATATTTCCATCCAACACTTATCCTATTTTCTACAACAATTTTAATTATAGGTCTAAGAAATGAGGATATATTTGCATTTAGATCAAAAGAATTTGGATGCCCATGAAGGTAAATTTGTTGGAAATCTTCCATTTGGTGGAACTCTTCCATTTGGAGAACGATATGGATTTTCACTTAGGATTTTCAATATGAATTTTCAAAACTTAAGCGATAACATTTGACATTGTTTTTATGATCAACCACAAACTTGGTTACTTCATCTCAGAACTCACAAATTTATCACAAGTGAACCAAGCATTGACAAGTCTACTCCAAGAACAAATTCAGGGACGATTCAACTCCTGAATAATGAGTAAATTCATAGACTCAAGTCTGTGAGTTCACCCACATATTTGTTAACCATGATTATTACTATTAATAAGTATTTTTAACATAAGTAACTCCTAAAAATCGCATTTAAAAACCAGATAAAGTTTTATTCAGAGAAACAGAAAACTAATTATCTTTAAAATAAAATAAACCTGCCTATTTATTAAAAAAATATTTAAGAAAAACCAAACCGATCCATTACAATATGATGTTAAATAGTTGAAACCGAAATAAAAATACGTTAATAACATTAAATTTTGCATTTAAGATTGAAAATAAAATTATGTGCATTAATAATAGTGTAAAATGACAAACTGCTGTAATAAGTTCGTTGAGTTTCACAATAATAATATCTAAGAAATGATACTAGCACCAGGAGTGATTGATTTATTTATATTAGAAATCATACCAGCAGTAAATTGTTATTTAATACTATGTAAAACTGTTTTAGACTGATATATGAACATTACATCCTATAAATAAGTCAAGTCAATCTTAGATATCATGAGACCTCCTACCAATCCATGATTCTGTATGCACTATACCAACAAATTCTAAATTTCAGGGAACAATTTTCATCTGTGCCATGTTCATGTGCCACCAATTACCATCCAGGAATTGAAAGTAAATAGAAGTACATTACTGGAGTTACAGATCATATTATGTACTAAACCCTTCAAACATCGTGTATAAAAATTCAAAACTGAATGTGAACGTTTTTCCGACTTGAAAGAAACAAATAAAGTTACATTTAGACAGCAGAAGTTATATAGTACACTTCAACAACCAACAATCAATAGATAATGAGATGTCACAACTTCATTTCTTGGCCAAATTCTTCAATAGTTTTTGTAGCTAAAGTCAGGATATCCACAAAAGCACTGAATGATGCCCGCAGAAATCTGGCTTCTGTTGCCTCAAAGTGCCTGAATAAGATTACACATTCAGCGTGCCCTTTGAGCTAAATTAACTAATGAAAGTAGTAAATGAATCCTTTAAGGTAAAAGAGACCAAAATCAATGACTAACATATTGCAGATGATATTTAAAATTGTAGTTATGTCAAAATGTCTTCATGAAATTAACCCAAACATGATGCAGATAGATAGGTATCTATAGATAGCATTTCATACACAAATTTAATGGCTAAAAATTAATTGCAATATAAACTTCACTCGAGTTACCAAAATTACGTATTTTATATGTAATTCACTCTTAATAACATAATAACATTAATTGCTTTTAATCAGCAAATGAAGTTCTACTAAACTGACCATAAACTCATTTACAAAAGCAATCAACTATTAACACTGAAGAGCATACTCACACTGACAGCTTTCCATCTGACACTGACATGCCTCGTTTTACTTTATCAGGTTGCAACTGCAAAAAGCACATAATTATATAAAAACTAGTTGAAAATAATTGGTAAAACATTAAGACAGTTACCTCTTTGTCAACTGCTAAGGCAGCATACACAATGGAAGCGTTCTCTTCAGATCCAAAATCCATTTCCATGTCACTGTAATCGTCATTCCGTTTTTAATGTATTTCAGTACACAAGGGAAATCTCAGAATTTTCAAAGCAAGTTTTTCTCGTGGAAGTGAATCTTTTAAGTTCGAGAAATTTACACATAATTGATGAGCATATTCACAAGATCAGATGATTCTTAAAAACAAAATTTTACCATAAATATTTAATTGATTAGTTCAGAAACTTGAGATTTTGATTGTATCTGGCTTACTAAGTTCTGGCCTAAACAGGACTTGGACCAATTATTTGATTGAGGCAGTGCAAAGCATAAGGAAGCTTTATGAGTTGGGTAATTCACTCCAAAAGGCAAGCAAAGGGAATAAGGAAGGGAAACTTCTTATGCTGACTAGACAGATTGGTTAGGAAGGTAACATGAATATACGGAGGAGTGTCTCACAAGCATGGTCGACTAAAATCAATTTGCTGACAGTAATTTTCTCTGAGAAGCCTAGGGCTCTGTTGTCTTTTGTTAGAAATTCGGCTCAGTGCCCTTCTGGAATTGAATAACACTCACACTAGTTCTTGTTCCTGGTCACTTACATAGACCTCAATCTATAATTTCGTTAGTAGCCCAAGAACTAGGAGGATACATAATGAAGTCAAATGCAACAGATACGAAAATAGAAAATAAGAAACGCCAATCACCTGAGCAATTTGAAAACTACTCACAGAATTCAATTATTACATTATAATCTAAAATGTCCAGATATGACTGCACAAAAACTCCAAGATTGTAATTCTAATAGTATCATACCTTTTGTCAACAATGAATTACATCTTTGTTAATATGTTAGTAAGGAATTTAAAGTTTTGTGGGGCAGGAAGGCTTTCCAATTTTTAAAGGTTTTCTTTTCCAAATATTATGAATCAGCCATAAATTTCTCCTCTAAAAAGCTGCCCACATAACTTGTTTTGAATCTGCATCTCTAAATAAAGTTACTCTCAAAATATGAACCATTAAATAAAATTGAATTAGAATATAAGTTTAATGAATAACCAAAATATTTAGTGCAAAGATACCTTTCATCTAAGAACAAACTTCAAATTGCATGTTTTAGTTCATTTTACATTTCACACCTATAAAATTATATGTACATTACCAACTCAAAATCAACTTTTGCTCCATTTTCACTGGCTATTGCTCATGGAAAAGACACTATCAAACAATGATAGAGGGATTATAGACCTCTTTTTTCTACAACGCTATTAAGAATAATACAAGTTCAAGCCTAGCAAGGAGAGAGGTAACCTTGCTCTGAAACACTAGAAAGAAGAAGAAAGGAGACTTACAAGGTAATTTCACTATTTCTCCTTGGTTTTGTTATTCAAACAGGATTCAATAATTTGATTTGTCAGTTCCAAAATTTTCTATCCTAGTTCCAATTGTAGCTCATGTGACAAGCATACAAAATTCCAGGATCAAGGTCTATGAATGCCAATTGTAACACACCATAACTATAATCAAAATGAATGGGAATGATATTATATTACTGCATGGGCTTCGATCAACTGATCCACAAGCCAATGTATATAAATTCAAATATGTATTCAGAAGTGAAAAGTGTGATTCAGTCGTGCTCCCCTCTCCCAAATCCAAGTTCCAGGTCCCGAAAATTCCCTCTCTAACATACCACACATATTTCTAATAGTCCCTTCCCAGTAACTCACAACAGCCACATGACGCTCACAGCCAACTATGTCACTTACATAACTTGCGTCCTATCTCTCTCAATTCTGGTTAGGTACACTTGCATATACTTCCTTTTCTAGTCCACCTTGGTGATCTTGGCCTTCGTGTACCTTGGGCCATAACAGAAAACAAAGAATGTATTCAACCAGGAAGCAGCTTCAAGCAAGCAGAGCAGACAATTAACCCAAGACCAGTGGCAAACAAAACAAGACAACAACAAAATGTAGCCAAAAGATGCCATGAATGTGTAGCCTGTCGAAAGTAGCCACAAAGAGACCAGGAAAGGCCACGAGACAGATAAAGGTGCTGCAAACGGAAGAATGGAGGGTGGCAGTGGACCACACATGTTGAGCCATGTAATAAAGAATTCTAACTTTTGAAGCTTTTTGCCATCTATTTGCATTATAGCATGAAAACTAACGGACAGGTATCAATTTGATCTTTGTGGAATGCTTTAGCAAAAGGGTATTTGAAACACAAACTAACATAAGTTTCAAAATTTCGTTTCACCGTGCACTCATACTTGTACAGTTAGAATGCAAGAGGAATTTCAAGTGTTTTCTCCTACATAGTTCCTTGTTACTACAACCTTCTGTCCTAGGTCCTCTCCAACTTTATCTTCTTACTAATCAATATCATAATTCCTGTTAATCTCTCAGCAAGCAAAACATGTAATAAAACTCACTATAACAGTTAATCCATACACATCATCTAGACTAAATTTCTTTATGCAGGAAATATATTATATTCGGGCAGCAATATAAAGTCTGATCTGCAAACCATTGCCAGTATGTGATACATCTCTAATTTCACATCCTCACAGTGAACTTGTCACCGAAGATAAACATTGCAAACATATTTCTATAATCTCGATCCAAAACATTATTCTATTACATGGCATCTAAATATCCTGCTGGCAGAAATAGAAGTATAAATATAAACTAAGTTGTCCTTTTACTTGCCCAGATCTCAAGATTTTCAGCCAGGAGTTCACAATGGAATAGCGTCAAGGCATGAAAAAAAAAAAAGGTTCTAAGAGTAATTAAGCATGACTAAAGTAATCAATTTCTACTCGGACAAATACCATCTCACTACTACAAAACAAGATAAATATAAAAACAGCTCCAAAACTAAAAACAGAGACATAAAACATTATCTGTACAAATTTCAAATAAGAGTCTTCAAGGAAAAGCATGGTATATATAGATCTATTTGGACAAACGTCAACATAAACACTTGTAAGAGATGAAAATAAGAAAGTAAAAAGCTAATTTTAACTTATGCAAAAGCTAATTTTAACTATTTTTTTTTTCACTTTTTCTTCTCTTATAAGTGCTTCTTATGTATAGCTCTTGTATTTCCTAAATCGAAGAGAAAATATTTGGATGACATACAGGAGAAGACGCGCTAGCAACACATCAACATACTGAAACTTAGAAACCAAATTCAAAATTTTAACAAATATCATCAATAAGAAATAAAATTCACTTCTGAGTTCTCAATATCAAGAGAAATATACATGTCACGTCATCATTTGCAGAATGCAAAACGGTGGCTAATTAAGAAATGGATAGAAAAAGTATAGAAAGAGAGAAACCAGGCGAATTCCCATTGCGGTTGGGCATGTGGTATGGTGGAAGCCATGTGTGAACCTTCAAAGCGTGGAGTGCCTCTGACTGCAAAGTAACAGGAAACTTCAAAGCGTGGAGTGCCTCTGACTGCAAAGTAACAGGAAACAGAGTGGTGCAAGTGAGGTAACCACATTCTGAAATAGGGTTTCTTTATGAAGGCATAAGGAGGGAAAAGAAAATACACATAAATTGACTTTTTCTTTTGATATTTTTTACAATGTCCAATTTTTTTCTTGTGATAATAAAAGATAAAAAATTAACTTTTATCATAATTATTAAAATAAAAATATTATTAAATTATAAAAATAAATATTTTTATAAAAAATCATAATGAAATAAATAACTTTTATAATTTTATCCATTTTAATCTTTTTATTATAAATAGTTTAATTGAATTTAAAAAAACAGTTATTAAATTTAAAAGATAAAATAATAAAATGAATTATATTAAGTAGGATAAAATTAATATTCAACCTAAAGAGTATTCGTATGTAAAACCTCCCATAAGGTTGAGACCATAAAGAGTCTCATACAAAAATTGCATCTATTATAAGGTAAAGAATGAATAAATAAAATTTAAATCACACCACATAAAGGCATAACTTGTTCCATATTTCAATTAGCTAAGTATAATTTGGATTTTTCAGTATCCTAAGTTAGTACTTAAACTTCTCAAATTATTAAACATAATTTCTATTATAGACTTCTCAAATGACTAAAACTTAGATTTTCATATTACTAACATACGTGGGAATGAATAAGTACAACGAAATGTTAAATTTATGTTTATTATTAGGTTATGTGTCAAGTTTCAATTACATAATCCTAATCATAATTTATTATTAGCGTCAACACACAAGATTCTGTTTATGAGGTAGAAATCCAATTTGATAGTGCAAATAACATCACATGAAAGTTTCTCTAATTCAAGAGAAGTGACTAAAAGATTTAATTTGATACCAATCAAAATTCTCAGTATAGTATCAGGGTTGTTCTCGCTTTGCTTAAAAACTAGAAAAAGAAACAGTGTTTGGAACACAGATACCTCGATCATAAATTACAGACCCGTCATCACCGGTAAAAGCTATATGAAAAAGGGGTATAATAAGGAAAAAAAAATCAGTATAACTGAGAAATCATTGAACCCTAAATTTCAATAAGCGAGAACCTGTGTTTAAACAACGATTGATTACAAAAAAACATCAAAACGAAGAGAGAAAGCGAATTAAAGACTAGGATCAAAACGAAGAGAGAAAGCGAATTAAAGACTAGGATCAAAACGTAGAGAGAAAGCGAATTAAAGACTATACCTCCGAAGCCGCGAGACAGAAAGGCCCGTGAGAACTTGAGAGATTGAGAATTAGGTTTGTAATCAGCGATTTAGGCTTTCGCTCTGGTTCAGAAATGAATTTGAGAAATTTTGAGAAAGAGAGACTGAAGTTTGTAAGTGTCTGAAGCACCGAGGGACGGAGTACCCCTTTTAATGGAGTGATTCTTCCTGCACCTTGCACCTCCATGGTGACTTCCTGCACCTCCATAATTTAATAATATTCACATTTTACCTCCATAATTTAATAATATTCACATTTTAGTCTTGAAGAAAAGATGGAAATAGCCTTTTATGTCATTATTTTTTTTCCACTTTGCGGGTTGTACAAATCGCAATATAATTAAAAAATAAACACATTAAGGGTTATACAACCCACATTGCGGGTTGTAGAACCTGCAATGTATTTAAAAGAAATTTTGTGTTATAGGTGGTACAACCCGCTGCTGTGGTGTAGTGGTGGTTATTACCTTAGTTTTACACTTAAGGGTACTTTATGTGCTTGTTTCGCTACTAAACTAATTTTTTTGAAATATTTATTTTTATTATAAATTAAATTATTTATATCTATAAATTATTTTTTTTACCTTTTATTATAAGAAAATTTTTTTGGAATATTTGTTTTTATAAATTATTTGTTTTACTTTTTATTATAAGAAAAAAATTTTGAAATATTTGTTTTTATCATAAAATTAAATTATAAAAAATTATTTATAGCTATAAATTGAATATTTGTTTTTATCATAAATTAAATTATAAAAACAAATATTTCAAAATTTTTTCTTATAATAAAAAGTAAAAAAATTAATTTATAGCTATAAATAATTTTTTATAATTTATGATAAAAATAAATATTCCAAAAAAATAAGTATAAAACTAAGGTAATAACCATCACTACACCACAATAGCAGGTTGTACCATCCACAACACAAATTTTTTTTTAAATACATTGCGGGTTCTACAACCCGCAATACAAAATTTTTTTGAAAAAAATTTGCACATTGCGGATTGTAGAACCCGCAATGTATTTAAAAAAATTTTTATGTTACAGGTTGTAGAACCGGCAATGTATTTAAAAAAAGTTTTATATTGCGGGTTGTACAACCCACAATGTAAAAGGTGTAAAAAATATAATTATGGGTTGTACAACCCGCAATGTGTTTATTTTTTAATTATATTGCGGTTTGTGCAACCCTCAAAGTGGAAAAAAATGAATGACATGAAGACTATTTTCGTGTTTTCCTCAAGGATAAAATGGGAATATTTTTAAATTATGGAGGTGCAGGAAGTCATTATGGAAGTACGGGAAGAATCACTCCTTTTAATGGCATTCACTTTGGGCTTATGGGCTCAGGATAATATCCAAATGGTTATATTATGTCTAAATTGATATATTTCAAAGGTTATCTTTTCATCAAAATTATATATTTTTATTTAGTTGGTAGTGAAAAATATAAATTATACTAAATAAAATATATTAAATTAAATAGTGGTAAGATATTAATAATAATAGGTTAAAAAATTACAATTTATTTGCATAAATGCTTTTTATATAATTAAAAGATTTTATAAAAAAATTAAATTATAATTAGTATTTTTAAATTTTTATGTCACTTAAATTTTTACAATATAATATGTCAAATAAAAATTATGATAGATATTTTTATATAAATTAATATCATCACGTTTATATATTTGATTGTCTAGAGTTCTTTATTTTTTTATGTTTTAATTTATTAAGTTTAAAAAATCTTAATATTGTCACTTTAGGTTTTTAAAAGTGTTTATATTATTTAAGTAGTTATGATTCAGTATGTTTATTTTTTATTATATTCTGATTGTATTTGTTGGATATTATATTTATAGGAAAAGTCTTGGGTTATCATAGGTTTACTATTATATTTTATAAGACTGTATTATTCGTAACCGAAAGTATTTAAATTTTAGCACAGTATTTAACAAGAAGGTTCAGTTTTTAAAAAGGAGGTTCAGTTTGCAAACTCACAATTCATGACCCGTTCGAACCTTTCTTACTATTTTTACTAAAAATACCAGGAATTCTTCCTACACCTGAATACCTTCTTCCTACACTACGATAAAAAAATTTAATTCGTAAAATACCTCTAATAAAATTATCAAAATAACTTAAGTTATTTAAATTTTGAAATTTTTAAATTAGATAAATTTTATCTGATTCTCATTTTGTTTTATAAATAACAATAAAATAGTACTCTTATCTTATTTATATTTAAAAAAAATTAAATCGGATTGAAATGTCATTTAATTGTCATTTATAAAATAAAATAACAACCTGATTAGATTTCATCCGATTCTAATTAATTTAAAGTTTGGACGCAGTTCTATATGTGGAAATATCATCATCTTCTTATCTTTCACTCCACCAACCACCCAAGCTCCTCTCTTCTTCCTCCCATCCCTTCATATTCGCCTTTCAACATTTTCCATTTCCATGATTTTCTTTTTAATTTCAAATTTTACCTACCTCTGTTTTTTTATTATTTCAGTTTCTTACTTTTCTCTTCTTCTTCAGTTTTAGTATGTTGCAAAATAAACACAGACCCATTAGTAATTCAATTTTGCATCTTTCGACCTCAGTTTTAATTGCAAATATTAGCTCTTCTATTCTAAAGATTAGACACACATAGGACTCCGTACCTGTGTAAATTCTTGTAATTATACAAACCCTTTTACTCGTTTATCTTAGTATTTAGGAATTAGATAGAAGGTCATCCAGTTATTATTTATAAAGTAAAATACAGTCATTTATATATATATATATATATATATATATATATATATATATATATATATATATATATATATATATATAAATATAATCGGATGGAATATTATGATAATCAGATAGTATTTTAAGGTTATTTTAGTTATTTTAATATGAATATTTTGAAAATTAAATTTTTTACGGAGGTGCAGAAAGAAGATACAGAGATGTAGGAAGAATTCGTCCAAAAATACCTTCCCTAAGCCCAATATAGACCATATACTTAAACAATTTATTTTCTATTAAAAATTTATATATATTTACAAAGTTCTTTGCATCATTATTATAGTACAAACACTTGGCGACAAATAAATAGTAGTCTTAAAGACTAAACGTTTCAAAAAGAAGCATAAAGATCCATCTATCACAAGGCAGCCCTTATATAAAACTTATATAAAACTGTAGGAAATTCAAGGATTAAAAGAAGATTGATTTATAGAAGAGGAATCCAAATTATAAACAAGTATGTGCTTCTGCAGAATCACAATAAACTTAGGCGGAGAACAACCACTTAAAGTATGTATATACATTATATATTTTATGTGAATTGTTCAGAATGATATATTAAAAGGAAAATACAGAAGTACAACATTTATTTATTTCTACTCTTAGTAGTGCAGTTCAGGAACTCCCCTTCAATACTGAATCAGTATCATAATAGTTATCAGAGGAGGCTGTGCCATATTCACCCTTGTCACCATCATTGCCTCCTTCATCCTCAAAGAAGTCCTCGCGAGCATTGCCTGCTAACATAAGGGCAATCAACCACAGCAGGGATGAATCAAGGGACAAAAAGGCACCACCCCCAAGGAGACCAGTTTTCGCTGTAGGGCATGCATAGTTCACATCATGGTGTACATTGTGTGTCAGGTGAAGTTGTTCTGTGATTGTTGGCCATAGCAGTAAAGCTGCAGCTAATCCAGCGGTGAACCTAGGTAATACACCATTGCATAGAAGAAAAGTCATTCATGAAAACATAAGAACAATATATAGATTACAAAGTCATAGTTGTCTCCTTTTGCAGTAATCAAAACAGAAATTAATAGACTTAAATATTATTAGAAACTGAATTTAAGCCGGACTCATCTTTACAAAACCAATTTTTAAAATAAGGACTGTCTTTAGTTATGAACCATCAATTGGTCTTGTAATAGATGTAGAATTTCCAACAAATATTTCCTGTAATGATTTGTTGATGGTACTCCCAACATCTAGTGCAACTAATTAATGTCATCATGGTCAACAAAACAATCTTTTAATGGTGGTTTACTCCTCTTAGTTCATCCATTACCATTCTACATTTAGCATGTCCACAAAATAGGTGTATTCTTCTTGGACCAACACACAAGTGTTTTGTCAATTGACCAAATGCAAGCTCGCTTTTAAAAAGTAAAATAAGTATTTTAGATGTTACATTGCATGAATCACAAAGTAATGGAAATAGGCTGAAAATCTATGGCACACAAAATCAGCTAATCCCTTTCACAGTGCAGAATAAGATCCAGAAATGTAATCTCAAACAACACCCTAAGAATGAACTTCTAGTACAATCATATATATCTTTGAATCTTCCATTTCCATGAATGTTGTAAAAACAATCAAAAAATTACTTATATCATGCATTATAATTTAATATCTAAAGATTTAATCATGAGAATTGAGAAACAAAGACGGGGAAGCACTACTTACAAAGAAATGTTGAAGAACACTGTGAAAGTGGTGTGTTTAAACAGAACCCCTTGTGGAATTGACTTTCCTTTGTAAGGGTAAAACAGAGACAGATACCCGACCACGGTGGATGCAATAAGAAATGCTACAGAAAGATACCCCAATACAACAGTTTGATCCTTGGGGTACTTGCAGGTGACAGAGAGACCATCCAAACCAGTCACAGGTATTCCAGCAGCAGGCTGTAATGAAATAACAAAAGTATCACTGCTCGATACAGAGAAAAATTGTAAGTGAATCAACAACAAGCTTCAGAAAAAAATCACATTGAACCTACAAATAACAATCACCATTCACACAAGGGACACAATGAGCTCATAGATGCGCATCATGTGTTATAAATCCAATAGATTACCTCATGTACGATGAAATGCACTTGAGAAGCCAAAAAATATATAATGAGTCTTGGTAATGCAAAACAATCTCCAAACTGTTGTGCTCAGTTCCAAAAATATGTTTAGCCCCTCTTTAAAACATGTGTTTTACAGATTTCAAATTTACATTCCTATTTAATAAATTTTTTTAATGTGTGTATGAATAGTTTTGGAACTATGTGGTAACAATTTGCAAAGAAATTTAGGAGTTGTTTGGTTTGTAAACACATTTTCTATCTTCATTTCTTGTTTTTATTTTTGAAAATAGTTTTCGTTTTCAATTTGCTAAGTTTTAGAGAAGGGCTGACGGATTGTTCATGATAACAACACAATGAAAAGAAATAAAAACATCTTTTATTTTCTAAGTTGGACCGTTTCTACAAAAACATTTTCAAATAAAATCTTTCCTAATTCTTAAACAAACATATCTCCAGCTTTGTTTTCCATTTTCTCTAAAAAATAAAATAAAAGAAAAAAAAATACTCAAAGTAACACTGGAGTGTTATTCTCCCATCAAAGTTGAAGTTTTAGCCTAGTAATACACTTTGACCCTCAAAGCAAATCTATATTCCCCAGGTTATTGGAATGAAACATAAATGCTAAGGGTGAAACTGCAATTCTACTTGGAGATCAACGCCAAAAGCAACCAAACAACTAAATCTGAATTAACTTTATCTTAACAATTTCCCTACATCAAATAGGAAAAGCTTTTTCAAATAGGGTATGCAAAGAAATTAAGGTTTTATAAGCCCCGACCTGCAATTAGGACCAGATCAATTTTCTGCAATATTGGGGTCACTCCACAATCACAATTAGAAAAATAATACTTCAACAACTAAAACAATCATTAGATAAATTATATTATAATAATACGAATGATGAAGTCATCTTCCATATTCTCTATATACCATTCCCATCAAATTATTACGAAAAGTTTGCATAAATCACTTTTTAAGATTCAATTACCTTCTTGTTTTCAGCAATAACCCCCAAAATGAAGGACACCACGCCCAAAAACGACACGATGAGAGACATCTGTTTGACCGTGGCAGCCATGGTGCCCCTGCAAGAAACCAATTCAAAAGTAATTCAGAAAAACAAATACAAATAGAGAAATCGAAGAATGAATAAACAATCGGAAAAGGGAATTCAAAAGGCCGTGCCTTTTGCAAGTCTTCTTCAAAGACTCAAACTTTGACAATTCCCTCTGGTCTCTTGCGCGTTGATTGCGAGAAGACGACTATAAATGGAGAGAGATACAAACTTTCGGTTACAAACAGAGTCAACTCGCCTTGTAAGAATACAGAATAATCGAATTTGGATCACAATTTTGGGTAAATTCGTCTTCTTTTTACTTTATTTTGTTTTCAACTGTATCAAGAACAAGAATGGTAGCAACTAATTACAGCTGTTGTTGGTTAGGAATCATGTATTGTTTTACTCTTTTTGTTTTTTTCATTAAAACAACAATACTTTAATCTGGAAATTATATAAGCTTGGGAATCCTTATACTTTAATTTTGTCCAAATTTGGTTGAAGAAATTACTAGTTATAATTATTCATACTACACATGCCTCAATGGGCATGTCAACTCTAATCTATGACTATTAATCTATGATAATGGTTATAACAAATAAAAATATGATTAAAAAATTAATATTATACAATCTATAACTATTAATAGAGAGATTTCTCTTTATAATTATTCTGTGCAAGTAATGTAACGGGCAGAATATATTATCAGTTTTACTTTTATCAATATAACTTATTTTATTATTTTATCTTTTAAGTTTTATAATTATTTTTTAAAATTCAATTAACTACTTATGATAAAACCTGATCTATAATAAATTATAAAATTATTTATTTTATACTTAATTTTAGTAAATATATTTTTTTATAAATTTAATAATGTTCTTTATTTCAACAATTAGAATTATTATTTTTATTTATTGTTATCATAAAAAAACAAGTGCACCTACGTGCATAAAATTAGTTAAAACATATTATTCAAATTGTAACCAATTTTATACACACAAACAATTATGAAGATAATTTTTATTAACTTTTATAATGTTATAATTACAATATAATAATAATAATTATAAATTTCTATCATAATAAAAAAAATTATAAGATAATATGTAAAAAAAAGATATAAAATATTTTCATTTTCTTAAATATTATTATTATTATTATTATTATTATTATTATTATTATAATATAATAAAAGCATATTCAACTTTTATAGGTAGTTAATTTTGGGATAATGAAAACTAATAACTGTTTTCAATTATATTATATTCACTTTTTAGTTAAATATGAATATCACCTTGTTTATATACCAACTTTTATTCGATTATATAATACCTAATTTTTATCTTCTCATAAAATACATAATTAAAAATAATACGATTCAATTACAATTTATTTTTATTTATTGAATTTGACAAAAATTTAGTTGTTTGAGAAACAATTTTATTTACACATAAGTGAAATATTTTATTTCCTTAAATTCGATTTTAGGATAATTAAATTTTGTTTCTTGCTTGTAAGAAATAGTATTTTCTTAAATGAAAATTCAAGATTATGTGGTGGAGCATTTGTTCATAAGAGAATATGTCTAATCAACGTCATAATACCTAAAGATTTAGGTATTCTTTCTATTTTTACAAAGAATATATTGTCTTGAACTTTTTTTTAGGTATCTTTAGGATGACACTTGCTTCCTGCATGATACAAAATGCTTCCTGCACTTAACAAATTTTTAAAATATTAATAATGTCCTTGTTATTTTATATATTAAATATTTTTTCTTCTTCTCACATTTACATAAACGTCTCTCTCATATTTTGTTTTTTTTAACAATAATAAAAATAATGTTGAATGTTGTTAAGATATTTACAATTTAATATGATTAATTTTAAAAATTCAGTTTCGCACATTATTTTCAAATATTTAGATTTTTGATAACTAATTCAATATTACATGAAAAAAATATAGATATTCCTTAATATTTATTAGATTTTTTTTTATCATTTATCATGAAAGTTTGATAATATTTATCAAGAAATAGAAAAATTAACATTTTTTTTACTTGATTGCACTTATCTATATACGTGACTCAGTAAGAGAGAGAAAAAAATAGTTAATAAATAAATTTTAAAATAAAAGTAATGAGGAGATTGCTGGCATATTGAGCATTTGTTAAGTGCAGGAAACAATATATATCCTACAGGAAGCAACTGCCCTTTAGGATACATGGTGGATATAATGAGTTTACATTAATTGGCTTACAGACACCAACTACAAAAGACAAATAAATATGGTATAGTTATGATAAGATGAATAAGTTTTTCAATTAGTCTTGTATGTATTTATGGATCAGAAAAAATAGTTATGATAAGATGAATAAGTTTTTCAATTAGTCTTGTATGTATTTATGGATCAGAAAAAATTTCATATTTTGACATTAATTTCAGGTTTGAATCCACAAGACTATCCACTAGTTTATTGTTTTGTGTTGTTTTTCATTTAGTTTGGACCTCACAGATTTTGAGTTCATTGCCTTCTTGTGGGTCTTTATAATCACATGTTGCAATTCTTGTTGGAACAAGACATCATTCTTTTATCTTTTGGATTCTTCTCATTTTTTTTAATAACCCTAATCTAATTTTCTTTAAGAGTCATTTTCCTCTTCCATTGATTCCTCTGCTTTGTTGATGCACGTCATTCATGAATCTCCATTAATCTATTATATAGTCAACTATACATGTTTCTTTTAGTATATATAGATACATGTCTCTTTTAAGATATCTATAACATATTTTCTTTAAGAGATTACATTACATTCCTTTGATTAAGTTACTTTAATGCTCAAAAAGTGTTTGAGACTTCTAAGATCATTGGTTTAAAAATGATTACATAAGTGTTTCTTTAGTTTAGAAATTCAAGCACCATCATTATGTGTAATGACTATATAATCAACATGTATTGTTAAATATAAATATATTTTCTGTGAGAGTTATGACAATAGAAAACTGAATAATCTGATTCAATGCATTTTAGCCAAAAGGTTTGAACAATATGACTAAAATTTCATAATCAAGCATTATTTAAGACTATAGAGAGAGATACAATTTACAAACCAGACTAGACTCTCCTTGAATAAAAAACCTAAAAGGTTGCTCCTTGTAAACTTCTTTTTATATATTGTAATGAAGAAATCATTTTTAATATCCATATGATGAAGATGTCAATGGCAAACCAAACCATGGCAATAAATGATGGACAATAGTCATTTTTTGCATTGGGGATAAAGTATCACCATAATTGTGTCCCTTGATATGGTTGTATCCTCTGGCCACCAACCGAGCTTTTAAAGTGATCAAATTCACTTTTTGATCCAAATTTAATGGTATAAACCAACTGACAACCATCACCTTTTTTTCTCTTCCTTTAAGGATATAAAGGCAAGAGATTTTTGGATATGATAATTCATTAGGTATATTTTGTACAAGTTTTCTTGTCTTTTAATAAAGAAGATAATAGTGGCATCATCATTTTATATTACACATTTATCTTTATTAAACACTATCACACAATTGACTTACATTGATTTATATTGATGATATTATGTTTTGGACATTTTATTAACAAAAAATTGTTGATGGAAAATGAAGGATAGATACATATTCGTCCAACAACCACTATATTTTATTTTTGGTTTTCTTTGAACGTGAATATTCTGTATATTTTCTCTTTAGGTTTAGAATTATAAATTTTTATCCCATCACGTATTGTAAATACACATTGTCCAATTACCATAACAAATATTGTTTTTAAAATGTGAGGCATATTTATAACATGAATAATTTTTTCTAGGTACCCACATAGACTTTAATCCTTTTTTGTTAGATTATGATGGCTCAAGCACTCCTTGTTTAATAAATGTAAATTATGCATGCCTTAGAGCTTTATCTTTTCTAAAAGCTTAATCCACACTTATCAAAAGGTTTACGAGATGATCATATTAAAATATTAACTTTATTCTTTTTTTCAACAATTGTGGATATAACTTTCCTTATAGTCTGACGTTTAGTCTAGGGGAATAATTGTTATGTATGATTTTTAGTCCAACTGGTTGCTTTTTAAAATGAGGGAGTTATTTTGTTTTTCGTTTTTAAAAAATTTGAGCCAAGTTTTATATTTTTGTTTTAAACTCGTACTCCTTGCTTAGTTTTTCGTAGTTGTTAGACAAGTAAACTTTCTTACACTTATAACAGACGATTTGAATTTTATTCTCCTTGAACCCTTTGTTGGTTGAGGTTGTATTCTTCGACCTCTGGATCCTCTTTTATTTTTTCACTCTTCTTTGATATGAAGGAGATTTATCTTGTTCCTCAAAATTGCCATCTTCTAAGGTCGTGTATTGTGGTTCTTCAACATTTAGAGTTTAGTGGGAGTGTGTGTTATGTTATGTTAAGAATGTTTCACATCTCCTTACCAGTATTGAATATGCGCTTTTAATGTTATAAGGCACATAAAATCATTTTGAGCTTTCAAGTTGAAAAAAATATTCTTGTCTGTGTTCATTAGTCCATAATATTTTAAGTAAGGGCTCATTTACCTATTGCCATTCTCCACCATGTTCATCATGTCTATATGACACGAACTAGAGAAGGTTATCGTCTTCTATTTCTAGTAGTTGAACTTCTCATATTTGAACAAAGGTGGTTTGTTGATTGCATATCCCCTGCTCATTGTCACATATGATTTTCTCCTCTAATCCTATAAAGAACTAATCTCAAGAGGTTATTTATGATACCAATTGAAAATAAACAAATCAACTCTAAAAGGAAGGTTTTCATAAACCACTTGTAAAAGATAGCCAAAGGTTAGTTTCGATGCAATAAATGATGTACTACATTCAATTTTTCCTTACAAGCTATAAATGATTTATCAATCAATAATTGATTACAAGTATTTTTACTTTCATTTTCAGCTTATAACGAGAATAAAATGTCACTCATAGCTATTATCTTCCATTGATATAAAGAATAAGTATTCTTTAACACTAAGTTACTTTTGTCTTTAAACTAGTATTTTATTGTTGCTACTTCCGATTACAGTAAAAGATTTGTTTGAAAGTTTGTAGGGAAAATTCTAGTTTATAAGATAAAAACAATAAATATTCTTTTTGTATGACAAAGATTTTATATATAAACATCTTGAAAATAAAGTCGTTGGAGCTTACGTATAGGTTTTGTGTCCTTGTATTCACTACAAGAAAAAACTATTTAGAGACAAATTTTTAGCTACCAAATAAAATGGTTGCTAATTGTGACTAAAATAATCATCAAATTAGATTTTTATTGCTAAATAACTATAAAATAAAAGTAATGATTGAATTTAGTGACCAATTAAGTCAAGATAATTGATATCTAATATTGGCTACCAAAATTTTAGCCACTTATACTTAGATTCTAAATTAGTCTCTAACTTAATTAGATGTCAATTTAAAATCTAATGATATAAGTGATTAAAACTTTGGTAGTTAATGTTAGATACCAATTATCTTCACTTCAACATATACTTATTTTTATTAAAATATTTTGATTGTCATCATCTAGTCATTGTCATAGTCTAAAATTCTTGCTTTGAAGTGTCAAATGTCTTTTACATAGACTTGTCCTACTTTTCTTGAAGCATTAAAACTCGCTTTTCCTGATATAAACTTAGATAAAACATGATTAAATCACTAAACTTATTATTATTTTTTGTGATCAAAATCATGGTCATTTTGATAAGACCATATTTGATAGGAACCTTTCTTAGGTTGACAAAGATTGCAAAGGAAATTCCACTTCAAGCTAAAAGACGTAGCACAAGATTACAACAAGGCAACCTTCCAAGATAGGTGTTCTTGGTTGAATTTTAAATTTACCTTGGTTAGGTAAGGTCTCACTTGCCTTTATGAAGGTTAAGGTATGAACCTAAACTACATTAGATGGATTATTTGAAGGTTTAGAAAAGGTTTTAGGTTGACTATTGTTAATACCCGATTTTGTCCAGGTAAAATATACCAATAAAATTTTTATTAATAATTAATTTATTCAATTTTTGTAGATGTTTTAATCACAAAAAAAATAAATAAATAAAATTATTTTTAAATTAAATTAATTGAAGTTTCTTGATAAAATAAAAGAAATGTTTTAAGAAAAATAATAATAATTGAATTTTTAAAGAATTAAAGGTTAATTGTTTTTTTTTTTAAAAAAAGAAACTAATTAAAGAATTAAAAAATAATAAATAAAATTGCTTGCCACGTGGCAAGCTAGGAGTGGAGAGCTTTTTAGGCCACGTGGCAGGCTATGAATGGAGAGTTTTGGTTTAGTGGAAGGATGGAAATTTGGTTGGCACATGAGAGAGAGAGGAGAAAAACGACAATTAGTTAAAGGTGGTAAAAAAGTTGCTACGGGGGAGAGGAAGAAGTTGGAAAGTTTGGCAACACAAGGTGAAGAAAAAGGCCTAAGATCCTCGAGAAGAGAGGCTGGTGTTGCTGGTTGTGTTGCAAAGGCTTGTGTTGCTGGTTTGCTTCAATAGGTAATTATATTGTTTTAGATTCGAACCCATAGCCTGGCAGTACCTGAAACTGGCGCCTAGACCAACCAGGCCACCTTAACTTCTCTGTTACATTCTCCCAAAAATAGATTTAAATACCTATTAGTGCTGGTTTTCCGAATCAGCATCTTCCTCTCTCGCTTCCTCGTCACCTTGCCTCCGTAACGGTCAAAGAAACCACCCCCTTGCACCATGAACCACTATCCTAACCGTGAGCCTCCCTACCACTCACTATGAGGCTGTCGTGGAAGTTCCAGGGTAATGAAAATGGTGAGTAGTACAACGCACAAATCATGACAGCGAAGCTGCCCATTACTATACTGAACCAACCTTTTTGCCTCCACCATCATTGTCGCACTCACGGCAGCCACCACCGTCGACGGTGGCGTCGCCGTCGGCGACGCCCACGGCCGCCACCACCTTTTGGCCTGCACCTTTTGGCCGCCACGACCGTCACGAGTACCCCTCAAGGCGCCACACGTGCGCTGCTAATATTCTAGCCTGCACCTTAACACCCCTCAATCCCCAAATTACCCTTGTCATCAGTTGGGTGGAATGTATTTTCTGCACCCCCTGTATTCTAGCCTGCACCTTAACACCTCTCAATCCCCAAATTACCCTTATCATCAGTTGGGTGGAATGTATTTTTTGCACCCCCGTATTCTAGCCTGCACCTTAACATCCCTCAATCCCCAAATTACCCTTGCTATCAGTTGGGTGAGATTTGCCACCTGCACCCCATATTTGCGCTTGCACCCCTCCATTCTCAACAATTCCAAAACTGCCCCAGCTATAAGTTTTTTTTTAGTGAGGATTACTCACTACACCCCATGTTTGCGTTGCACCCCCATTCTTACCGTACCCAAAATACCCTCCTCAGTAGTTAAGTGGATTCTCTTATTATTGGAATTACTCGCTGCACCCCCATTAATTAATAACTGCACATACTAATATTCTGAAATACAAAATTGCCCCTAATTTCGTCTAAAAGCTTTAGGATTTTAACATGGGGTTATTTCCTTTAAAACTTATTCCTCAAATAAAATTTGTTTTAATAAATTTTAATTACAAATGACCATTCGCGTCATGCGGTATTCCCTTTTAAAAAATAAAATAAAATAAAATTCTTAAGTTCCAAATGACCATTCGCGTCATGCGGGATTCCCTTTTAAAAATAAAATAAAATAATAATAATTCTTAATTTAAGTTCTAAATGACCGCACACGTCATGCGAAACTTAATTTAAGGAGTTTTAATTTTAATTTGGATTATCAAAAGGCCGCACGCGTCTATGATATTCTGAAATGAAATTCAATTTTCAAAAATAATAAAAATATATAAAGTTTTAAAAAATAATAGTCAAATTCTCAAAACAACTCAACTGTCTTTTAGAACTACGTAATCCCTGATTCTTCACCCCTATGGATGTCGATACGTAGGAGCAAGGTCAATCATTGTCGGGTCCTTTAATTTAAAATTTTTTATTTTGTTATTATTTATCTTTTGCTTTTGGGAAAATAAACATTTAGTAAACCACATTTGATTTTGTTAATTTGATTTAAGGTACTGTCTTAGGACAAGCGCTGGCGGGGTGCTAATACTTTCTCCACGCGTAACCGACTCCCAAACTCTTTTCTGATTTGCAGACCATTTCCTTTTCCTTTTTCGTGGTTTTTCCATAGTTTTCCATAAATAACTATGGTGGCGACTCCATCTCTTTATTTTCACAATTTTTCCTATACTTTTTTGGATCGTCGTCTCCCGTCGTGATTCCGGTCGCGACAACTATTAGAGGGATTCTAGGAGGAATACTATGGTGATGGTAGAAGTTAATGGAATTAAAGGTGGTGGATCTTGGTCATTTTTTTTGACTACCAAATAGAAGGGTTTTGTTGTATATCACATAAGAAATGATTAAAACTAGGTTTGGTGAATTTTGTATGTGATTTGAGTGGTAAAAGACTAGGTCCTCAAAGCTATATGGTTATGGTTCAAGGAAAGATTTCTTGGTTTTATTAGAGAAAACTTAGGTGAAAGGTGGGGTGAACAAGGTAAGCTTGTGATTATCTATTTAGCTTTTGGTTAGTTCTTGGTAAGCTTAAGGGAATGGAGATGTAAGGGACGAAAGCTTAACAAGAACACATAAAGAAATAATGAACACATAATGAAAACATGATGAAGATGTGCACATATGATGAGGGGTAAGGTAGGATGATGATTATCTTATCAAGTGTATGCAACCTGAAAAAGGTTGGCTAAATCTTTGGCACTCTTCTCGGTGGATTCAAGAAGGCAAGAAAAGGAGAGGCCACTCATGACAAGTCTACTAAGTAAACCACACTCTCACTTAAAGAACTCACAAGGCTTTGCAGCTCAAATGAATTGCATTTCTCAAAAGGTGTATTGTACATGTAGAATGACACTTCTTACATAAGAGGATGAGCCGCACCAAGTTATCCTTAAAGGAGAATGTGAGAGTTATCCTAACACATAATCTCCTAGAGTTTACTTATTCAAATAACATCCAAAGTAGAGAACCTTAAGGAGGATCTACCCAATAAAGCTACATAACATACAACTTTGGTTAATTGACTTCTTTTACATTTTTAAATTTTCCAAGAGACTTAAAGAGTCTCTTTGTTTGATAAAATTCTTCCTTAAGCAATCTAGCTTTGCTTCATGTGAAAACTCCCCTATAAACTTATTGTATGGTTTGGACTATTCTCTCCCTTTCTGTAACTTTTATCATGTTTATTGTAGTGACTCCTTATTGTGTCGGTATCTCTTGATCCATGAATATATAAATATTGTTTGATTAAGATTAGATTATCTATAATAAATAATTTATTTACTTATTAAACTGTCAATGCCTTATGGTATATAAATATTTTGACACATTAGACAAGTTTTTTGTTGTTGAAAGATTAAATGATGCTTCTAGTATAAAGAAATAATGTTTGGAACTAAATATACATTGATGAAGAACAAGTAAAGTGTAACAATGATCTTATTGGTTAAAAGACTATTAACTTCTACTAAAGCTCTAAAACTGCAATAGATGCTTAACATCCACTTATAATTATATTATTCAACATTTTATAAATAAAAGACTTTTTATTCCTAACAAAACTTGTTTTTACATTATGTTATGCATTTGTCTTTCAAATAACCTACTTTAATGTGTTAGATTATAACGTTTTATAAAATAATAAAAAAGGATATCTTTATTTGTAAGATCTTCATTTTTTAAGTCTTTCTTAATAAAAAAAGTATTATTTGTTGTAATTAGAAATGACAATTAAATAATATTTACAAAAACTAAAAATAATTTCGTGAAAAATAATACTTATGTTCTTTATTAAGAGGGAGATAAAAATAAATAAACATAAATACCTTTGAGGATTCATTAGAAACTAAAAAAATTGTTAAAAATATTTATAATTATTTATTGATTATTAAAATTATTTATTATCTATAAAATATATTTAAAAGCATCATTATATTAGAGTGAATTAGTATAAATATTAAAATATTAATCTGTTTTGTTTATTATACTCACACTTATTATTAATTATATACATTGTTTGTGCCACCCTTTTTTATAATCACTAATAAATCCTCTCCTCACATTTGCCTTGCAAAACTTTATAAAAATGTTTCTAGGCTTTATTTATTTTTCTTTTTAGAGTTATCTAGCACTTTTTTTACAATATCTACAAGATCAATAATAAAATTGTTTATTATATAATAAAATTATTAGATAAATATTTTTTTATATAACTTATTATATAATTAAAGTGGGGAATTTGAAACTTATTATCCAGATCAAATATAATTGACTAAAATGAAACCGTCCTCTCTCTCTCTCTATATATATATATATATATGAAATGAATTAAAAAATAGTGAAAAGTAATGTTAAAACTGATAAATTAAAAAAATTAGAAGTATTTTTCTTTTTTACATAATTAGTAGCATTTTAGACTAATAAAAATATCTTGAATCAACTATCTAATCACATGATAGGCATGCAACTAACTATAAAATTAATTTTTTTATCTCAATAGTATTTTTTTTTTATTTTTTAAATAACATTTTCTATTCTTTAATTTTTGAAATAATATTTTATTTTTGACTTTTTTCCTTTACTAACATCTTTTTATTTTTTTTACTGTGAAATAATATTCTTTTATTTTTTTCTTTTTATTTTTTATTTTTTCAGTATATTAATTATGATTATTATTTTTTTATTTTTTATTTTTTTATGATTTTGTAATTATATTTTATTATAATAATTTAATAGTTGTATTTTTGTATTAAAATTGATATTGAAAGAAAAAATTATAATAAATTATAAAATTATTATTTGAATTAAAATTTGTATTTTTTATTTGTTAAAAATATATCTAAATAATTATTAGCAAAAATAAAATAAATTTTTTGAAGTATTTTTGTAAATAAATATTAATTAAATGGTTCAAAAATTTTAAATAAAATTTAATTTATTTGTGAATTTCTTTTACATGTTATGTTTATTACATAAAAATTGTTAATTATTGAAATGATGCAATACAAATTAAACATAAAAAGGAAAATAAATGATAATCATATATTTATTAAACAGTTTAGTTAATGGTACGCGAAATACTTTGTGTGAAATGAAACATAAATTTTATCTTTATCAAAAAATCAATTACATCTTTATCGAAAATAAAATTTTATCTTTATTAAAAATCAAATAATGTCTTTAATAAAATATCAAATTTTATCTTTACCAAAAGTCAAATTCTATCTTTATAAAAAAAAAAAATTATCTTTATCAAAAATCAAATTTTATCTTTATCAAAATGTTATTTGATTTTTGCCATTAATTATTTAGATATTTTTTTAACAAACTAAAAATACAAATTTTAATTCAAATAACAATTATATAATTATTATAATTTTTTCTTTCAATATCAATTTTAATATAAAAATACAATCACAAAATTATTATAATTTATTGTAATATAATTTACTATGCCAAATTTAAATTTATTATAAAATATAAAATGAAATAATTTATCATTTTTCCTATTATAATTAATTAGTTAAAAAACCTATAAAATATTTCATTTTATTTTCTTGGTATTTTTTATTTTTAATTTAATTATTTTTTATCTTAATTTTTATAAATTAACAATCACTAACTATTACAAAAAAAAGTGTTATTATAGAAAATAAAAGAATATTATTTTCAAAAATTAAAAATTAAATAGTGTTATTAAAGAAAATAAAAATTCAAAAATGCTATTGAGAAAAATAAAAAATAAAAAGATGCTAGTAAGATAAAAATAGTCACTAAACAATAATAACAATATATATGAAAATGAATTAAAAAATAGTGAAAAGTAAAGTTAAAACTGATAAATTAAAAAAAAATAAAAGTGTTTTTTTTGTAAATATTAAAATCGCAATTCATCCAAATCATTTATCAACACCGTCACACAATATTTTGACATTATGAACTAAAAGAACTGATGAAAAATTTATAAAATTAAAAGTGATTAAACTTTTATTTGCAAACTAGAAATGAAATATCACCGATTGGGTTTATCCCATTAAGAAGGTCTTTTTCTTCCCATCAGTAATTTCGAACCGAACATTGGTAAGTGATCCAAAGTAATTGTTATAGAAATCTTCTAAAACAAGTTTTTTAAAATTTCTAGAAGATAAATTTTAAATAAAATATTTAGAACAATATTTTTAGAATAAAACTTTTAAATCAAATTTTTCAGAATACATAAAAAAACTACAAAATTGATATATGATACCTTCTAAAAAGAATTTTCTAATAAAAGTTTTCTAGAATAAAATTTTCAAAACAAATAAAAACATTACCGAGTAAATTTGCTGGAACACATTTTTCCAAAAGCAAATTTTCAGAATTTTAAATGACATTTCCAGAACAATTTTCTCTCTCTTTTCTTCCTCTCGAAGAATGAATGCAGCATGCGAAGCGCGCTATACGAGAAAAGGTATTTTAGTATTTTTCTCTTGGTATCGGCTGGAGTTAGTGATTATGGAGAGTGCGAAAGGTAAAGTAAATGGGCCGAATTATTTGGGTGTGATTGTGACCCGCTAGGGTTAAGGTGGTGCGCCCTTATGTCTCCTCTATATATTCAAAACCCTCTTAAACCCTAATTCTCAACTCTCAGTTCTTCCATTTCCACTTCTTGTGTTGAGCATCACTTGTCGCTGTTTGCAACCTCTGTTTCTCAAAGATGGCTCCTCCCAGAGGTGATAATAATACACTTTTCATGTGTTTGTATCAATATGTTATTTTTTTTCTTCCGGGGATTCAAACGGTGTAGTTTATGCACTTGACATTGGAACTTTATGATATGGTCATGGCAGATTCCTTGCACTTTGATGATTTTTGTAGTGTTTGATAGTTGTTCTTTTGTTCATAGAGAAAATGTGGTTGTTGTTTATGTATTTTACATTTGAACTTTATGTCATGGTCCTCCTGAATGATAATATTTTCTCTCCTGCTTCCTTGCTCGTGAATGAATTTTTGTGGCGTTTGATAATTTTTCTGTTGTTTATGAGAAAATTATGATTATTGTTCAATTGACATTAGAACTTTATGATATGGTCTTTGGTGACAGATTATTCTGCACCCGCTCGTCTACATGGTTTTTGATTTATTTGTAGTTTTATTAATTTATTTAATTGATAGACGAATGTAGCAGTGGTAACATCTTTCTTTTTGTTTAAATTTGTGCAGGTCGTGGTGGTGGCGGCGGAGGTTTCAGGGGTGGTAGGGGTGACAGAGGTAGAGGAAGGGGCGGTGGAGGAAGAGGAGGAGACAGGGGTACGCCGTTTAAAGCCAGAGGTGGTGGGAGAGGAGGAAGGGGAGGTGGCCGTGGAGGAGGTAGAGGTGGTGGCCGTGGTGGAATGAAGGGAGGGAGTAAGGTCGTGGTTCAACCACATAGACATGGCGGTATTTTTATTGCCAAGGGTAAAGAAGATGCCCTTGTCACTAAGAATCTTGTTCCTGGTGAAGCTGTTTACAATGAGAAGAGGATTACTGTTCAGGTTATTTTCTTTCTCAATTTGCAGAACCCTGTTGGTTTTTGAACTAGTTGGTAAAGGTTCCAACGGAATTTTCATTTTCATTTTGCAGAACGAAGATGGTTCCAAAGATGAGTACAGAGTTTGGAATCCTTTCCGCTCGAAGTTGGCTGCTGCCATCCTTGGTGGAGTTGATAACATATGGATTGTAAGATTTTTCTCTCATTACCTTCGATCTGATTTGATTATTTGCTTCTATTGACTATCCTAACATTTTTCTCTTGCCTTGTACCTTGTAAAGAAACCTGGTGCTAGAGTCCTTTACTTAGGAGCTGCTTCTGGTACAACTGTTTCTCATGTTTCTGATGTTGTTGGCCCAGTAAGTATAATTCTGAATTGCACAATCTTTAATTTGTGGCAAAAAATAGACGGGCTGATTAAAAGGTGCTATTTTTTATGTATGTAGACAGGAGTTGTCTATGCAGTTGAATTTTCTCATAGAAGTGGACGTGATTTGGTCAATATGGCTAAGAAGCGTACTAATGTTATACCCATTATTGAAGATGCTAGACATCCGGCTAAGTACAGAATGTTAGTTGGTATGGTTGATGTCATATTTTCTGATGTTGCCCAGCCTGATCAGGTGTGGTTTAAATATCTTAGTCATTCCTCTTGAGAGTGGCTTCAGCCTCACATTTACTGCCTATATATACTACTTTTGCAAAACTGTTATTTACTTCAATCTGTTTTGCGGGTATATTTTTCTTTTTTCTACACTTTTACATTTGTCAAACTTATGTTTTGTATCTTACAATTTTCTGCATTGAAATTTAATTGAATATTGTCTTTTCAATTGGAACCATCATTGCATCTGACAAGTTAGTCGGATTCCCCTTCAAGACATCATGGTTGATGCAAATCCGGCTTTCTGATGCACATTGATTTCAGTGTTTTCATATTGTTTTATAAAGAACTTTATTTTTATATAGACAGCCTCGTTGGTTTAAATTTTGGTTGTTTGTTTGTGTACCCGTTTTAAATCTTTAGGTACTGATTTTATTTTTATTTCAGTTTTAATTTGTGAGTTTGATATGTGTATAATATGTGCATATGACGAGTTACTCGGATTCCCCTTCAAGACATCATGTATGATGCAAACCCGAGTTTCTGATGCACTTCAATTTGTGTTTTTAATATATTTTATTTCTGTTTTTTTTTTTAAATCCTATTCTGTACCAAGGAATACTTTCTTATTTAGTTGCTTTTGATCCTAAACTGTATTAAGGATTACTTTTTAAAATTTTGAAGAATGTGGTATAGCAAAAGCATTTTTCAGTTTTCTCTTCTGTTTAGTCCTTTGATTTTAATTAGTGGATTCTTTACTTTTTTAACTTTGCTAGAAATGGAAGATATAAGCTCCGTTAATAGGATGAAACTTTTAGTTAGTCTATGTATCGGCCTTGTTATGATTTTTTTGCGACCATTGCAGGCAAGGATTTTGGGGCTCAATGCTTCATATTATCTCAAAGCTGGAGGTCATTTTGTAATTTCAATCAAGGTATGTTACGTTCATTATATTGGGTTGTCTAGTCAATATTGAGAACTTGTTTAAACATGGGTCTTTCATATCACATAACACGGGGCTCATCCTCTGATTAGAATACTGAACGAGATAGATTTTCTTGATTAGGTTAAATCAATGTTGTTGGGCATTCTTTATGATTGGTTGGTGGATGAGTTGTTTCTTGTGATTTTCTGAGTAAATCGTGTTCACTTGCTAAATCATCCTCATTTGTATGTTAGGCTAACTGCATAGACTCCACTGTTCCTGCCGAGGCAGTGTTCGAAAGCGAAGTGAACAAGTTGAAGGCAGATCAATTCAAGCCATTTGAGCAGGTGACCCTTGAACCATTTGAGAGGGACCATGCGTGTGTTGTTGGGGGATACAGAATGCCCAAGAAGAAGAAAGACACTGCTGCTTAGATACAGTTATTAGTAGCCACTAGGCGTGTACCAATCTCATTTCATGAGACTTTTTGTCTGTCTTTCAAACAGCTCTATTTTGAAAAACTTTTTGTACCTTTAGTTAAGTAGTATTCAAGTTGTCTTCCCTCTATATTTACTGTGCTATTATAGTAAAATCACATAACGTGCAATTATTTACTTAGCCGGTTTAGATGACAAATTATCAAAACCAATGCTGAATCTATACATCATTCTGTATGGGTAATTGACGGATATGATAATTTTTTTTTTTTTGAAGATTTACACAAGTATTTAAGTTTTTTTTATGAAAATGTGTAAGTTAAAATGAGGTTTTGTGATGATTTCAATATAATTTTTTTTCTATTTTTTTTATTAAAGTTTTTTTATTACACAAGTATTTTGAAGACACTGCTTTTTTTTTTTTTTTTTTTTTTTTTTTTTTTTTTTTTTGAGTTTTCTTTTACTTTGTTTAAGAAGAAATTTGTAGGTTGGATCACAACGTTATAAGTGTTTAAGGAAACGGGGGTTGGATCATGATTCTAGGGTTTCTTTAGATTTTTGTTGAGCCACTGAGTATAGGAATTTTTATAATTTTTTTTAAGATTTTTTAATTTGATATTGTTTAATTTTATTTTGTAGATTTGTAATATTTTTAAGATTAAGTGATTGTGTTAATTTTGTAAGTGTTGCTCAATAGCACGAAAGTAATTTTAAAATAATATTATTAATCGAATGATGTTAAGAATTAAAAATTAAAAATAAATAACGCATTACCAAATGAAAAAAGTACTATCCAGATTTGTAATTTAAATATAAATGATTTATTTCATAAAATTTTCGTGATGTGTGGGGATACTTGATTTGACCTTTGTTATAATAAGAATATTTTAATTTATTTATTTTGAATTGATTAATCTATTTTGTTATAATTACAAGTAGTTGTATCAACAATTTTTTATTTTAAACCGGATGAAATGATAATTGACATGTTATAAACTATTATAAATTGGAGATAGGGCGTATGACATTGGTAAAGTTTTTTAGATTGTCAAGTGTGTTTTTTGGGTATTAATATACTCTTTGTAACATACACTCTATTTTTATTCCTTTTCAACAAACTAAATTTCTAAAAGGATAGAGATTGGTAAGGTAAGCTTAATTTCAAATATATTTAATTAACTTTTTTGTATATTAATTTATTAAATATTTAATTTTTCTAACAATATGACATCTACAAGAAGAAACACACTTACAATAGACAAATCCAATTTAACTTTAAATATCTTTATCATTATGTTTGATTTTCTTCTCATATTCATTAATGTCCACATAACTACATATTAGTCAATCTAGTTTATAATTATTCTTAATATTTTCATATGTCCATCATCATCATCATCTGCCACCAAAATTTTCGTCTTCTCACATTTGATATACATAATATTTTTTATCAGAACCACATTTTTTGAATCATCAAACTTATCCAACACATACTATAACCTCATCATTTGTATATCATCCAATATTATTCATAAATTATTATTAACCTATAATGTCTTCCTAACATGGAAGTGGAAGACAACGGTATTGAATTGAATATATCATGGCGATAACAATGATGTAACAATTCTAAATTAATTCTAAATCTGAAATCAATATATCATAATAATAAGCTAGAAGACCAAACTTTTAACATTAATTCACATTAATAAATATTTTAAGATTTTATATATAGATATTGTACATTAAATATAAAGTTGTTCATTTTTTTATTCATTTATGTTTAATTTTTGTAATCTTATTTTTTTTTTTTTTACAATCTCCATTAAATACACATTTAGTTTCAAATTAAAGTCTAGATATTTTCTTTTAAAATTTGTCACAAAACTACTTAACTTAAAAATAATACTTATATTAAATAAAATACAATTTAACTTAAAAATATAAAAAGCAAAAAAAAAAGTTAAATACAAATTTTCTTAAACAAAATAAAGAAAATCCTAAACTTAGTAACTCAACAACATCGTAAAAAAGCCTCTAAAATCGTGAGCCAACATATGAATTCCAAAAGAAAATGAAATGCCTACATCTTCTTAACCATTTCTATAAAAAGGATAAATTTATCCATTTCAATAAATTTTGAGAAGAAACTGCATCATATATATGAATTACCCACATCTTTAATGTCAACAACTTATTATTATAATGTCACGCCAGCACGGTCACTCTGTTTTTATAAAAAAAACTTTACTGGAACTCGTGATGTTGGTGGACTATCAAATCTGATTCAGATTGAACTTGTGCCAAGTCAATTAACTAAAGTAATTCTTAGTATACTTTTATGTTTTCTTTCCACACTTTCATCTTTTTGAAATATATTAATATATATATATATATATATAACTGAAATATAATTTTTTTATTTTAAATTATATAATTTAAAATATTTTTTATATTTAAATTTGTATAATTCAAAATTCAATGTTTGTATTCTAAATTTATAATTAGAATATAATTTTTATATTTTAGACGATACAATTAAAAATAAATTTTTATATTATGTATTATATAATTTTAAAATACAATTACTTTTATTTTGGATTAAGAGCTAAAGGATGTAAAAAGTATGAAGGTTTTATGAAGAATCACTCTATAATTTACGGCTGCAGTTTTTTTTTTTTTTATTTCAAAAATGGGTTCGTAGTTTGAAATCCATCTAGAACTATAATGGATGATAGTGAAAGAACCATCTCTTGAATGGCATTATCTTTTTGAAAATTTCATTTTTTAGCTTCTGAAATTAAGTGAAAAATTGGTCAAATAAGTTGGAATTGTCATTTTAATGCACATTATGTAATCAATATAAAAGTAAGGACGCTTTATTGAATAGGGTAAGGCTAATAACCTATCATAAATGGACCAACCAAGGTTGAAAAATCCGGAAAGGAAGAAATCTCAAGCCAATGATGTAATACTCATAAATGAAAGCAAAGAAATATAAAACCTTGAAGAGAGGCAAGAACACAAATGCAACCACATTGTTTCACACTTTGAGATCAAAAAAAACCTTAATGGGGTCCATTCATTTATCAAGTGTGAAGTTTCATGGGACACAAGTACAATTATTTTCAATATAATGCTCGTCAATCTTGAATTCATTAACTTTTGGTCTTCACCTTTGATTCACTTCTTTTACTTTCCCACTCTAGATATTAACTACCACCTTTTTTGTATCCACCAATATGGCAATGTAAATATCAAACAAGCATAACCTATTCTTCATAAAATAGTACACCCTATGCCTAAAACTTGATCTTGCAAGTTCCATATATTAGAATGTGAAAAGCAACTCAAAAATTTGCTATGCACTAAATGCACCCTTATGACTATTATGGAGAGAGAGAAAGACAAAAGAGCCCCACAATATATATAATTGCCACATTCTTATAATATACTCTAAACATCCAAATCATGACTCACCAACTATAGATGTTGCTACCCACACCTCTCTTGGGTATACCAATGCCATCTCACTTCATAAAAGACATTTGCTTTACACACATATACAACCAACCATATTTCATTTTAATATAGCTACAAAATACTTAAGTTAATAATAAGTAAAAGAAAAATTCATGTACTTTATAATCTCCCAACATGGTATGAGTGGTAGTGAACTTAAAGAAGGTTTTAGGTTTATATATTGTGGAGAAAAAAAAAAGCATGTTTGAATAAAATTCAAAATAACCAGTTAAAATTTTCATCCAAAATTAATCCCCCACAAAATGGATAAACTATCCTTACCAAATGTCTACATATATTTCATAATCTAGGCCTAAATAAAGCTCTACCATTCTCCCACTCAACATCAATAGGAAAATAATTGGAATATATAACATCAAATCAAATTCTCAACAAAAGGGACCACATTTATTTATGTAGATAAGAAAAAGAGGCAAAGGACTATGACATTAGGAGGAAATAAAAAAGGAAGGGATAATATAGATTATGAGCAGAAGCCGAAAAGATGGACCACTAGCATTTTACCAGCCATAAAATCATAATCCCTCCATTTGATTAATATCTGAATTTTGAGATTTTATGGTTTGATTACACAACAGAGTAACGCCTAAAAAATGTTGTTTAGACTTCAATTAAAAATGAATGATAAAGGAACAGTTTGGTTAAACTGAAAAAAAAAAGTGTTTATGAAATAAGTCACTTATTTAGGAAATAATTTATGTTTACTTATTTAAAAAACTGATTTATTTTAAAATGAAACCAATTAGATAAACACATAAAAAACTAAAATATATTTACTTTATAAAAATAAACACAAAAAAACTCACCCAAGAACAAGTAAAAATCTAAACCATAGATAAACTACATCTAAACTAGAGTTTGAAAAATAAGACAACATATAAAACAAATCGAGGGGGCATGATTAAAAAGCAAAAAATATGAGCGATGCCATGAAAGTGATCACAAAATCCCCCAAGCATATGCAAAAGGGTATTTGACATTGGTGGATTCAGGAACTTTCTTCATAGGACGAGTTTATAAAATTTATAATATCTTTTTTATGGGGAAATATTACAATTTTAAAAAATAGATAATACTATGATAAAAAGAACATTTTTATTGATTACTACTACTATTATTATTATTATTATTATTATTATTATTATTATTATTATTATTATTATTATTATTATTCTCTCCACCTTTTTCATATTGTAAAGATGTTGTATGATTTTTTATTACCAATAAAAGTTAAAAAAGTAAATTAATAAAGTTAAAGAAAACTTATTCTTATCTTTCATCTTTTATAAATTTGTACATTTTTTTCTAAAATAATTATTTTATGAAAACAATACTAGTTTTTTTAATGGGACAAAAACAAAAATCATTAAATACATAAATTTAGAAAAAAGAATCCGTGCGGATGACACACCCTTAGAATAGGAAATGTAAGTTTTTATATTATTTTCTTAATTTAAATTATTTGATAGGGAATAGTAAAAATCTTATATGATATAGAGAAAGAAGTAGGGATTAGAAATACATCCTTACTTGTCCATATTGGTAATACATATTTGATTTTGATATTGATTGATTATATACGAGTATAAGTATGATTATATTTAATTTCGTTCCGTGTTCATGTTGTTCTAGGTGATCACTGCAACTTTGTAGAGACAAGTAGATCTTTCTAGTCAAACATAACATTTTTTTTTCATGTTTTATCCACCATGGTACATCCTTATCTGTTTTATGTAGGCTTGTAGTACAATTACTGTAATGTAAATTTTGAGAAAGATTGTTGAAGAATATTTATAATAATTTTCTTATTTTACAAAAATAATAATTAGATTGAGCAATCAATTTATAGTGATTAAAGAGTGGCAATGTTACAGATATCAAAGTATATAAAATAATTTATTTATTTTACCTAACTTTTACGTGATGACATGTTCTATCAAATTTGTTAGAATGGTAAATATTGTTACATTTTTTTGATATTTGCTCTCCAACATAATATTTTCTCTCTTAATTGTGTACCATGTGATTTAGTTAGGCTGGTCACAAAAGTTAGGTCTCTATAATTAGTGGAGTAAATATTGTAAATTTTGAAGGCGAAGTAATTTAAATTTGAATACTTTTATTTTAAGAGTAGTTTAGAAGTAGCATTTACTAGTTTGATTATCTAAATATAAGATTTTTTAAATTAATTTCTATAAAGTTTTTTTGACTTAGTTTTGACTGAGACACGATTCAAACAAGAGGAAAAAAAATTAATTTAAGAGTGTGTTTTGATTAGGGAGTGGATTTGAGAGAGTTTGAGATGAAAATGTGTGGAAAATTTTGATTGTTTAGATTAAAGAAAAGATGCTAAAATTTAAATGAAAAGTTTGTGAAAATTTATGAATGGTGTGATAGATATAATATATTTTAATATAATAAATTATAAAATTATTTTTATAAATAAAAATATAATTTATTTATAAAGTGTAATTAATAATATTTTTAAAAAATTTATAGAAATATTAAATTAATAATTATCTTTAAAATAAATTTAATTTATTATAAAATATATTAATTTATTGATAACAAAATATTTTTTAAATATAAAATTAAATTTTTTAAAATAATTAATAAATTCAAATATGAATATTTATTTTAAAATAATAAAAGAATTATTATCATATAATTTATTTTAATTTTAAATTATAACTTTATTTATATTATTATTAATTACTTTACTAATAATATTATATAATACTTTCATTACAAAATTTTATATAATATTTAATTTTTTATATTTAAAATTATTTATTATTATAATATATATATATATATATATATATATAAATATATAAATAATAGATTACATA
>Ga0209489_102333_pt1 | contig 38726 bp, 27 predicted proteins | sample SiratrowhiteBW_FD_187527 | JGI IMG/M metagenome (GOLD analysis project Ga0209489, IMG submission 187527) | Root nodule microbial communities of legume samples collected from California, USA - Siratro white BW (SPAdes) (version 2) | ecosystem: Host-associated > Plants > Roots > Nodule | place...
AATGGTGTGTTTTGGGAGAACCAAGCCTTCTCCTTTTATAGGAGAAGGAACTTGCACTGTAGCCTTCTCCTTTTCCAGGTTGGCACCGAAAGCATGCACTTTTGACTTAGGGGCACCGAAAGCAACATGTTGTACCCTTTAGTGCTTTAAGACTTGAAGATCTACTTCATTGGTTTCCAATGTTGCATACTCGACTTGGACACAAACTTCCAAACTTATAGCATGCACCAAATTTAGTCTGGTACCTTTTGCATTGGCATAAGATACCTGACATGGAGTCCACTTTTACATGTCTTTGGACACTTTTCCACAGAGAGTTTGATTGGGGATTCAAATGTAGATCACAGGAGATGATCAAACCAGAATACAGAAACCACTTTGTCATGTTCTCTCTGTCCCCCTCTCTTATCTTTATTTCTTTTATTCACTAATTGTTGATATTGACTCTTGTTCATGCTTTAACCATATAAGTTTAGCGTTAGAAATTCAATTAAGAACGATCTTTAATCAACCTCTCATAGCAAAAAGGATCGAATCAATAAAACTCAAATCTTCACTTTAAAATGTTTTTATAAATTTGTGATGGACCTGACAACTTTTTAAGATCCAATCGCCGCTCTTATATCCTACCATTTTCACTAACATGCACAACAAAATCTCTTTAGATGTTTTATAAAATTAAGAGAATGCTATATATTCTTTTAACGTAAGTCCTCATTTATTAGTATTTTATTTGAATGTTTTAATAAATTCACTATTATAGCACTTCTTTAAATTAATAATTTTCTTTTGCAATTTACTACAAAAATAATTTAACACAAAAATAAATATAGTCTGGTGTATGAGTGTGGTATGAATATTGACTAATAAATCATTAATTTTTTAAATTATGACTAGAATATATTAATTATACCTTTTCAAGATAACTTTCCTCTTTAATTTCCAAAACATTTTGTTTCAGTTACGTAGATACTGTTTTTTTTTTTTTTTTTTCTATAAATTGTTTGAAATAGGCGTTGTTGTTTGAGAATATGGTCTATTTAAGTGGCATTAATATTATTATTATTATTATGGGAGTTTTAGATCTTTTATTTAGTAAGCAAAATGTCAAAATCAAACTATTAAATCAGTTTGGACTTTTTTGAGTTTGGGTATTTTCGGTACAAAAACTAATTTTGGTTCATGTATCTTTTTTGTTTTGTTCACCTAGGTTTTTAAGGAGCACCACCCCTAAGGGCCTAAAGGCCTAAAGCTAAAGGTCCAAATGGAGTGGTTAAGGAGGAGTCTGGAACACTTGCTTCTAACATCCACTTTGTGCACTTTTTTTTTAGTAAAAAAAACCAACATTTGGGTACAAATACCTACGACAAAAATTTAATTTTATAATTGAAGTTTGGATTTTGCTTTTCAGGTTTTTTCCCTTTTTAAGTTGACATTGTATCAAACAGCTATTTACATAAAGAGTTGTTCTGCGGTCCATGGAGCATTCATTTCTGCCTAAGTAATTGACCCTTGAAAACTCTGTATTACCAAAATAACACCCTTTTAAAGCACCAAAAGCTACGAAAATGAAATGATATCTACAGGGGAAGTTTTGCTACCTTTGTAGTTTAGATGAGCTTCAGCATTATTCCTTTGACTTGATTCCCAAAGCTCAGACAGGAACCAAAGCTTGGCTCTAACAATCCTAAGCACCCTCCAACCGTAGATAAAAATACTGAGTTATGTTGTGTCAGAATCACTTAAAATTATAGGAATTTGAACTTGTACTGTCCTAGAATATCACTGTAAACTGCAAATTTTATTACATTCTTGAAAAATCACAAAAATCAATTCCACACAGCTGATGAGATACACAATTTCAGAAATTACTGCAAATTAAAACATTAATAAGTAGCCAAATTGAAGCATCAATTTATCTAATTAACTTGTGTGCAACTATGCATCATCCTTCATCTGCTGTGAATCCACCACAAGAGATTACTGTAAGAGTTTCCATCATCAAAACCTTTCAACGTTCTTATATTCTGCAATGCTGTTTGGTAATCATAAATTCCTTGCAAGGCATAGGTCATTCCCTTCCACCCCTCGTTACTCAAAAAGGGCAGTGTCCATTCCACAAGCTCCTTCGCATAATCAGCATCAGAGAACAATGTCTCAGTGATAGGCAACAAGGGTAGCACTTGGATTCCAAGTCTGCATTCTCTACACTCTGCACTGGCCCACCATAACTTACTATCCCTCTTATTAGCCCACAAAATCCCCACTATCCTATTGTCTTTTGCGAATTCTTCTTCGTACAAGTTGTCTTCCACTTTCACATGCCACCAAGTTTGTGCAGCCAGAATTTCCAACGCCACTAACGTTGACCCAGTGGCAACAAGATTCGAGTCATCATATGCCAGACCCACCAACGCTGCTGAATAGTATGCATTCACAGCTTCACTCGTACTTTCTTGATTCCTACCATCTTCGAATTCAGTCACTCCTGAAGCCCAAGAATGTAACATATAAAGGTCAAAACACCTTAGACGTGGGTAAATTCTGTTATACCTTTTACCCAAGTTCATAAAATCTGTCAAAAGTGAATAAACTTTTGGCTTGTACTTTTGTCCCCACTCGGGATCAATCTTTGCAAGAACCGCAATTCCATATAGAAAGTACCCCAAATGGTAATGGTGATCATTGTAAACTCCAAACCCAAAATCAGCGGTTGAATCCGTTGACCCTAGTTTGGTTACAAGTCCACCCCATTTATTTTCATATAGAAAGCCATTCCCTTCGAAAGTTCCATCTAACCAAGGCTCAATGGCCTCTTTAAGAAAATCCGTAATGGTGGGAACAACCTTTGAAAACGACACTTCTTCCGCTATCAATGCCAACCTTGCTGCCCTTCCAACGCGCTTTCCGTAAAAATAAGATGAAGTTGTTCCTATTGCTGAAGAATTAAGCTCTTGCACGTCCTTAACAAGCGCTGAAACAATCTCATCATATGAATCTTTTTCCACTCCTTTGTTAGAATACCATGTCACAGGGATACGATCCGTTTCCAATATCCATGAATCTCCAACAACACCAACAAGATCACCATCAATGCTTCTATACTTAAAATCACTCAGCAACTTAACTTGCCCGTTATTATTATTTGATAAAAGCTTAACATGAAGAGGGTGAGCCAGCATGAGCAAATCCCCAGACCCTTCCTTTTGCCATTCATACACCACACGGAAAGTCTCCTCTAGCGTTGCATCACCCGACAAAGGGTAACAAGAGCTGTACTTGTCAAGAGTTGTCTCATAGTTAGGACCAGGCAGCACTGCTACACGAATGATGCCAGAAAATGGCTTGGACGTAACCTCTGAAGCATTATGGTTGAAATGGATGGGGGAGGAGGTGTATATGAGCCATGTCTGAGTGTTGTTAAGCTTAAGGGTGTACTTGGTGTTGTTGGCATCATTGGCAGACAAGGAGAGTATGGTGTGCACTGTTGTGATAGAAAGAGATGTTGAAGAGGTGACGGAAGCAGTTATAAAAGGGCTTCCTCTTGAGAGAAAGAACCTGAGGTTGGAGGAGGGAATGTCCAAAGTGACACCAAGGTCACTGAATGATGAGACTGCACGGTTTTGTTGTGAGTGTGTCTGAGTGGAAGAGATGGTGAGATCTGGCACAAAAGCTTGGTACAAGACTGCTGTGGTGAGGAGTAGAAGAGGGTATGAGGCTGATAGTGAGGAGTTTGTAGTTTGGATGAGGTAAGGGTGAATGTACTCAGGTTGTGAGCCGTTTGGGATAACATAGTTTTGGAAGAAAGAGTTTGTGGGAAGTGGAGATGAAAGAAGGTCTGAGGAGAAGTAGCTTGAAGGGTCTGGGAGAACTGTGGATTGAGTTTGAGGGAAGAGAAAAGAAGATGAAGAAGACATTGTTGTTTGTGATTGCTTCTTGCACTGTTGTGTGGTGCCGCTGCCTAAGCCACTTTATAAGCAAAGAGATAAGAGTTTGTTTGGCCTATTGGTTGACTTTAGAAACCATGAGAAATTCTAAGCTATAATTAAGAGAAGAAGAGTGATACTTAAAACCTCTTTAAACTTATACCACTTCTTACGACTCGTTACAATAATTATTTATTCAACAATTTAATTTATATTTTACTTAAATATCTTAATTTACAACCATTTAACAATTCTAATACTAATAAAATATTGAATTAAGCTATTTAATTAAAAAATTAATAAAAGTATCCGTAAGAAGGATAACAGATCTTGAAGGTGTTAACATGCCACTTCTCCAATTTATAATCTTGCCCGGCTGCTACTGTACAGAGTTTATTATTAAAATAGTTTCACTAAAAATAAACAATGTGTGGTCTTGTTATTTCTTACTCTTTTAATCATTAGGGAGAGAAATGCTCAATGTCATTTTAGAGTCTCGTGGAAGCAAACAAGATAAAGAGAGAAAAACAATCAATAGATATAATAAATAAGATTAAAGAGCAACTAGATGTATGATAATCGTTTATAGCTTTTCTTCTCGATCAATCTGAGCCAATCATACAACGTGCATGAGAAAGTGTATGATAAGATGACTAATAATATTTTTTTTATACTTTTTATTTTAAATACAACTACATAACTTGTTATAATAATATAAATATTTGAATTTATAAGATAACTTTTAAATATTATGTTATTATACTATTATAATAAATTATTGAGCAGTTATAACTGAATCCAAAAATGTCAAAATATTATTTTTCATGAAATAAATGCATTATTGGCCTTTTATTTTACTTTAAGTAAGACATATTTTATATTTTTCATTACCCGTATCACTAGTTATTTGCATAATTTTTCTTTCAAGGTACGTACGTACAAAGGACTATTTTATTTTGGGTGATGAAAGTGTTAGGTGTCCAAGTGTAAGTCTAAGTCCTACATTAAGTAGGAATGAGAAAGTTGAGCAACATATAAGAAAGAAGACTCACAAACCCAATGTCTTAAGGTTTTGGATTAAAGGTGGTGTCATTTCTTGTGTGGGTTTGGCTCAGTTCTCATTCTTGTGAGATCTCTCCAGTTTTGCCCCCTCAAATTACCCAACAAGTGGTATCAGAGTCGAAGGTTTGTGGAGGTGACCGGCTCATACCAGTGCAGTTTGATCCCTGTGTCGAAAGTCTTCCTGACAGAGATTTCAGGCAAACGTGTCCCGTTTAAGTGTGTAAACGGCGGTACAAGTGAGGATCGAGGGGGAGTGTACCAATGTGGAAGGGACTCTCACTAAGTGTGAGTCTAAGTCCCACATTGAGTAGGAATGAGAAAGTTGAGCAACATATAAGAAAGAAGACCTACAAACCCAATGCCTTAAGGTTTTGGGTTGAAGATGGTGTCATTCCCTTGTGTGAGTTTGACTCAGTTCTCATTCTTGTGAGATCTCTCCAGTTTTGTCCCATCAAATTATCCAACAGATAGTTTAAGATCACTATTCACATTTTACACCCATTTGATCTTATAAAATATTATTATTTTATTAATATAATGTCAAATTGATGTTTTTTTAAATAGTAATGTCAAACTACTATTTTTCTTTTATTTTTCTTTAAATAATATTGCTTCTTGCATATTATATATATATTGCCCCATACGTTTGGATGGATAACAACCTTATATTTCTTTTTAGACTCTCTCCCTCTTTCCCATTATCAATTCACAAGTTATAATTTTTATTCTCATTTTAATAATTCTTCCTATGTATTAATGAAGGAATTCTCTTCTAATTTATATATACACTTTTATTTTACTTAGTTTACTCTAGGTAAATTCTCTTCCATTAAAATATGTACAAATACCACAAGAAATTGTTATGTTAAATAAATAGATGGTAAGCATCATATTTATTTTTTAAATAGAGGATAAGTATTATCAAATTTATTTTTTAAATAGAGACTAATTTAGAATCTATTGATATAGGTCACTAAAATCTTAGTAATTAATGTTAGATACTAATTATTTGACTCAATTGGTCACTAAATTCAATCATTACTTCTATTTTGTAGTTATTTAGCAACCAAAATTTAATTTGGTGATTATTTTGGTCATAATTAGCAACCATTTCATTTGGTAGCTAAATATTGATCTCTAAATAACTTTTTTCTTGTAGTGTAATGAAAAAGAACTATGGAAGATATTCTTAAGATAAGATGAGTTTGGGAAAACATCTTTACTTTTTTCTTTTATAAGTTCCTGGATGCCTATAATGAAGAAGATTTGTGGAAGATACTCTTGAGATGAGGTGATTTTGAGATATCTTCATATCTAGGAGAAGGAATATAGTTGGGTAAAGATATGATTTTTTTTAAGTTTAAGGATGCGAGAATGAAAGACAAATGAAAAAAAAAAAAACTTAACCATATATGATTGGGAATGTGAAATGTTTGTTAACATTAGGATGAAATGGAACAAAGAATAAAAATTGAAAGATAATAACTTCACATGCATCAAAATCAGGTGAAAAACAAAATATAATAAAACATGGAAGGCTAACACATAACTAGCGAACATGCATACGTGCAAGTGGTGAAGTCAAAAGCTACTACGAAAGAACTAAAGATGAGGATGAGACTTCAAGACTATGTTGAGAAATGGAATGGTATGGTAATAAATTCAAACATGAGAGAGGAAAAATGGATTACAAATCTAACAATGACCTAACAATGTTTAATAAAATAAAGCTACCTAGTATTACAGGAGAGCTATAAAGTGAGTGAATTAAATTGTCTTATTTTAAGAGCAATCCAATTTTGATTTCTGAAGCATAAGAGAATCATATAAATGACGTATTTTTCGATAAAAGAGTATTGTTGGAGATATGTTTAATAATTAGAAATAGAACCTATAATTGTTATTAGATAATAAATCAGTATGTGTATAGTCTTACAATGTTCCTTTGTCTAGCAAGAGTGCTAAAAACATCAACAAAGTGGTAAGCATACACAATACATTCTTTTATATTCGAAGAACACATAAAATTTCCAAGAAAAAATAGAATTGAGGGAATATTCATTAGGACATCAATCCCATATCATGTTGATAATAACAAGAAAAAAACTTTGATGGAGTTACCACTATAAAGGAAGATGACCAAATGGGATGCGGAGGTAAAGATGCAACATAGGGTATGGAAAATGGAGTTTGAGGATTCATCTATGGCAAGTGAAATAGGTGGGGAAGTTGTTGGGTAATCCGAAGGGACAAAATCGAAGAGATCTCACAAGAATGAGAATTGAGTCACCCACATAAGGGAATGACACCATCTTCAACCCAAAACCTTAAGGCATTGGGTTTGTGGGTCTTATTTCTTATATGTTGCTCAAATTTCTCATTCCTGCTCAATGTGGGACTTAGACTCATACTTTGATACCTAACAAATCCCCCCCTCAAGTGAGAGTCCCTTCAACATTGGTACACACCCCCTCGAGCGGAAGCATTTTCAAACACAAGTACCTTAATCACAAACAACCATGTATAGAAAAAGGTGTATGAGGATGAAAAAGATGAAGACAACAAAGGTGGAGAGAGCCATAATGGACCTGAGACAATGACAAAGAAATCAATAATATATAATGTCACAACTGACAATGTGAGAAAAAACGAAGTTATCTTCTAAATATAATCTTAGAAAGTACATTAATTATTATTATTATTCAAGTAACACAAAGAAATTAACATATAAATATATATAAAAATAAAAATAAAACATTTCAACAAGACTATGTGTTTAAAATTGTGTGGAACAACATGACACCATCATATATAAAAAAAATTGAAATATTTTAACAATACTATGAGTTTAGATTTGTGTGGAACAACATGACACCACCAAAGTTAATCCTTTTATTTAGAGATTATTATGGAACCAAAGACTGCCAACCAAAAACAATATGACAAAGATGAACATTGTCCTAGCACTATCAACAAAACATTAACTTTTTCATGTGTTGCAATTTATGATATTAGAAAATCATGTTATAGGTGGATTAATGTTTATAGTGTGCTACCGAGTGACCCAAAAATGCATTTGTGTCAACACTTTTCTAGACAAAAAAAAGTTTAAGAAAATAAATTGTAAGATCGTATTATATGTTCTCACGTGAACCTGAAAATAATACAACATGCATTTTTCAAGGTGAATAGTTTTATGAAGATAATGTCAATCAATATATTAATTATATTTATTAGTCTTGATTATCAGAATGGACCCATGTCATTGTTCACTTTCTATTCAGTGGGACTCTTCTCCTTAATCATGTTTTATAAGATAGTGTGGGTGGGGTATGATATATATAAGTTAGTACTAGGCGAAAGTTGTAGATATTTTAAGATGATTTTTTTTTTGGTTTCTAGTTATTTTTATGTTTGGAGTATAAATAGTTTGTAGTAAAAAAAGAAACTTTTATTGATATGTATATGGACTCATACCGTTTGTAATATATATAGTTATATAAATAAAAAAAATTATTCACCAATTTTTTTATAAGGCTGAATTAATTAATTGCAAACTCAAATTCTAAGAAATTGTACATTAAAAAAATAATTGATATCTTTCTTTATATTAAAATTATTATAATTTGTTATATTCATATCTCTCGTTTATTACATTATTATTATTATTATTTTTATTTCTTGGCATGCATATAATTAAAATTAATAAGCTATTTTGGAAAGTTTTAAATGATAAATAAATAAATGATTGATAGAAAACGAAAAAATATTACTACTTTCGGAAGTTGTACTTCCGTTCTCATTTATACGCATAAAAAACTAATTTTACATATTGCATTATATTTTATTAATCTTTTAATATCTTTTAGAAGATATCCTTCTCTTAAAATTAAGCATTACGTAACCAAAGGTCAAAGATTAATTGAAGTCAAAATATCTTTTTTGAAAATTATTAAACGAAGTAAGATAAATAAAAACATATATTTAAAAAAAATATTCTTTTCTCACTAATAATAATTGAGGTTTACCTTTCTTTATTAATTTTGGATTTAGCTGTAGGATAAGTTGCAGGGTGTCAATGATTGATTATATTTTATGGCATAAGTTTCCTACACTTACGAGGCAGATCATGTGTCCATTTCAAAGGCACGTGAAACTCCAACGTTGGAACCAAAACTTTTTCGTTGCATTCTTCATTAATGTTTTTTTTTTCTTTTTTAAATACCTTCGATTAATGTTTAAATGTGCCTTGTTCGAAGAACTTCTGTTAATTGATTAAGCCATAAATTATCATTTAACTCTACTAAAACATAGCACACGAGAACACATATGTTATGTTTTAAATTATTACAGAATCGAATTTTAGTTATACCTAATCTCTTTAAAATCTTTTGATATAAGTATTTTTTCGAACTGTAGACACTAGGATAACTTTTAAGTTTTTTTAATTGTTTTTAAGTGTGGGTTGGAAAGGGCATGTTATTAAAACGTACCTCGTTTCCATTATAAGAATTGTTATGTAAAGTTTTAATTTGTTTTTATGAGATTTTTTATTACATAAATTTTAAAACAATTTTAAAACCACCGTTTCATTATATAGCAATAACATATAATTTGGTTTAGGAATCATATAAAAAAATATTTATGGGTACAATGAAAGCTTTTTGTTTATCTCTTTCGGAACCAAAAACCAGTGAGTGCATATTTGAACTTTATTCAATTTGATGATTGAGAATTTATACAAACAGAAACGGACATTAAGATTCTTTCACAAAAAACATTTTTGCATGAAGTAATTATAAAATATTTTATTTATGTTGATACTGAATAAATATTTTAAAAAAATCTTGGCCATGAAAAATATATTTAATAAATAAATCAATCATGTAATTTAAAAAGTAAAATTTATAACTTTTTTAATAAGAGTTGAAACATGTGTAGAAAGCTTACTATTTATTTAATTTTTTATTGTATTATTGACAATATTTTATGATGAAACCTGCCTATTATAACTAAAAGTTATGTATTCAAAATATTTGTGACGAAAACGAATTGTGACTTAACTTTACCTATAATAATAACGTTAATAATTCGAGAATTCTAATTATGAAAATGGAATTATTTGACCATCTTTCCTAACTCGAGAAATAATTTCTAAATAATCTCTATAAAGATGATTTATCAAATATAGAAAAAAAATTCAAAAATTCTTCTTCAGTATACACAATCCTTTCTCATCTTATCCCCATAACATGTCAGTTTGAAACAATCGTTACCTTCGTGTTAAAATTCGAAACTGGTTCAAACTTTTTCATACACAAGAATTCAAACTTTTCAGCTTTTGTATACACAACATTGTTAATACCTTAAAAGAAAGACTTCAAATAGTCTTCTAAATTTTTCTAAAGATTGATGCGTTTGAGACCATCTTAAACATGCCTTCATATAAATCGTAAAATTAAAGTAAATTTTTTATCTTCAACATAATCTCTTTTCCATTTTGTGATAGAGTAATAATCTAAAGATATTATTGTGACTGAAATCGTTGTTATAGACCATATGAAAAATCTAAGATATGTTAACAACACTTCGAAAACAACTGTGTATTTAATTCCATATATTAACACAGTAACAATAACTGATATGAGATTCAAGGTTCCATACTGCAACCTCAATTATTCAACAGAAACATTATTTATTTATTCAAAACTATGCACATGATGACTCCTTATCTGCTATGAATCCACCACAAGAGATTACTGTAAGAGTTGCCATCATCAAAACCTTTCAAGGTTCTTATATTCTGCAATGCTGTTTGCTTACCGTAAATTCCTTGCAAAGCATAGGTCATTCCCTTCCACCCCTCATTACTTAAAGAGGGCAGTGTCCATTCCACAAGCTCCTTCGCATAATTAGCATCAGAGAACAATGTCTCAGTGATAGGCAACAAGGGTAGCACTTGGATTCCAAGTCTGCATTCTCTACACGCTGCATTGGCCCACCATAGTGCACTATCCCTCTTATTAGCCCACAGAACACCAACTATCCTATTGTCGTTTGCAAAAACTTCATTGTACAAGTTCTCTCCCGCTTTCACATGCCACCAAGTTTGTGCACCAAGAATTTCCAACGCCACTAGCGTTGATCCAGAGGCAACAAGACTTGAGTCACCATATGCTAGACCCACCAAAGCTGCTGAATAGTACGCATTCACAGCTTCACTTGTACTTTCTTGGTTCCGTCCATCTGCAAATTCTGTCAACCCTGAAGCCCAAGAATGTAACATGTAGAGGTCAAAACACCTTAGACGTGGATAATGAGCGTTACTTTGTTGGTCCAGATTCATAAAATCTGACAAAAGTGAATAAACTTGTGGCTTGTATTTTTGTCCCCACTCGGGATCAATCTTTGCAAGAACCGCAATTCCATAAAGAAAGTAACCCAAATGGTAATGGTGATCATTGTACACTCCAAACCCAAAATCAGCTCTTGCATCTGTTGACCCCATTTTTGTTACAAGTCCACGCCATTTGTTTTCATATAGAAAACCATTCCCTGGGAATGTTCCATCCAACCAAGGCTGAATGTTCTTCCGCTATCAACGCCAACCTTGCAGCCCTTCCAATAAGTTTCCCAAATTCATAGGAGGACGCTGTTGTTATTGGTGAAGAGTTTAGTGCTTGAACATCCTTGGAAAGTGCTGAGACAATTTCATTATATGACTCTTCTGCCACGCCTTTGTTAGAATGCCATGTCACGGGAATATGATTCATTTCCAACATCCATGAATCTCCAACAACGCCAACAAGATCACCGTCAATGCTATTATACTTAAAATCATGCAAAATAGCGACATTACCGGTTTTACTATTCGATAAAAGCTTAACATGAAGAGGGTGAGCCAGCACGAGCAAATCCCCAGTCCCTTCCTTTTGCCATTTATACACCAAACGGAAAGGATCCTCTAGTGTTGCATCACCCGACAAAGGGTAACAAGAGCTGAACTTGTCAAGAGTTGTCTCATAGGTAGGGTTAGGCAGCACTGCTACACGAATGATGCCAGAAAATGGCTTGGATGTAACGGAAGCACCTTCATGGTTCAAATAGATTGGGGAGGAGGCGTATATGAGCCATGTCCGATTGTTGTTAAGCTTAAGGGTGTACTTGGTGTTTTTGGCATCATTGGAAGACAAAGAGAGTATGGCGTGCACTGTTGTGATAGAAAGAGATGTTGAAGATGTGACAGAAGCAGTTATAAAAGGGCTTCCTCTTGAGAGAAAGAACCTGAGGTTGGAGGAGGGAATGTCCAAAGTGAGACCAAGGTCACTGTGGGATGAGATGACATGGTTCTGAGCATTTGGAAGAGTTTGCTGGGAAGAGATTGTGAGATCCGGCACAAAAGTTTGGTACAAGAATGCTGCAGTGAAGAAGAGAAGAGGGTATGAGGCAGATAGTGAGGTCTTTGAGGTTTGGATGAGGTAGGGGTGAATGTACTAAGGTTGTGAGCCGTTTGAAAGAACAAAGTTTTGGAAAAAAGAGTTTGTGGGGAGTGGAGATGAAAGAAGGTTTGGGGAGAAGTAGGTTGAAGGGTTTGGGAGAACTGTGGATTGAGTTTGAGGGAAGAGAAAAGAAGAAGACATTGTGCATGGAATGATTGATCCTTATGCAATGTTGAGTGTTGCCTCCTTATATAAGAGATTGTTTAGAGCTATGAAGATTGAATTTAGAATCTCAATAAATACTGCTATCTATAAATAGAAAATGTAAGATGAGAAGGCCTCATTTGAAAATTTTTATTTATCTTGTCAAAAAGTGGGTTAGCACACCATTTTCTTTTCTATTTTTATGTTTTAAATTTGTATCTTTAAAATTTGTTATATATATATTGAAAACGCCTTTAATCATATAAATATTTTTTAAATTTTTAATTGATTAATTAATATTTTTAATAAAAAAATTACTTTATTATAATTAAGAATTAAAATTTTGTTCGTAAGTGTTAATGATTTATATTAGAGTATTATTACATCATTCAAATAATATAATATAAAATAGTTAATCTTTTAAATTATTTTTTTATTTTAATTAAAAGAAAGAGTTGATAAACCAGTCCATTTCATCTCACCTTAACCTATTCAAAATTTGGCTGACCAAGATCCACTTTACCATCGCAGATAGACTCAAATCAATACAAAAGTTTGCTTTACAAACCAATTTGGAATACGAGTCCTGCAATCCAATCTCTAAATGGATTTTTTTTTTCTTTTTATAAAGAAGCTTACTTTTTCTAATTATGTAAAAAGTATACTTTTAAACAACATTTTAAAAATGAATTTGTATATACAAGGATAAAAAAATGAATAAATTAATTAATATAGTAGATTCATCAATTAAATGAATTAGTAAATTGTTTAATTGATAAATTAAAAAAATTAGTAAACGAATTAATAAATTAATATTGTGCATTCATCAATTAAATGGGTTAGTAAATTGGTTAATTAATAAATTATAAACTTACTAAACAAATAAATTAATAGATTAAAAAAAAGGCAAGAAAAAATTATCAAATAGTATGAAAATGTGTACATTGTTTAAGACCAAAAGAAAACATTACATTGAAATGTTTAATTAAAGGTTTTATTTTTAAGTTTTAAATCATAAATAGTATTTTTTTAATGATTGGTAAAAAAAAAAACAAAAATAGTATTATTTTTCATGTTTTAATTTTGGATTTTGTTTGCAGTTCACTTGGAGGTAGTCGATGCTTGATTAAATTTTATGACAAAAGCTTCCTACCTCTATGTGCCACAAGTCTAGGAAAATTCCAATGGCGCAACAAAAATATTTTCTTGCATTGTTTAACCACTTTTTTTAACTGTAAATTCCTTGTCTATTATTGTTCAGAAATAAAACATTTGGATAACCTTAACCTATTACTCACAGCTTTATTATGTAATTTTTGTTATAATTAAAAGGTATGACTTTAATTAGTATAGATATGTAAATGTAACATGTGATTAATTAATTATTTAAGTGTTTGTTTCCTATTCTGAACTCTTTAAACCAACGTTGCACTCGAAATTCTAAATAAAGAGCTTAGAGATCTAGTATATAGAGACAATTGTAAATCTTGAAATTCTTAAGATAAAGTTGTGCCACATGTAGGTAGCATTTGAGCAACATAAAAGGGAAGTGGAAAGTTATAGAAATTATTTTATTTTGCAAAGAATATTAACTGTTGATTATTACATTACAAATAAGGCATGTTGTGCATGCATGTTAGATGACAATAAAGCAATTGTAAAACACTTACTTTTGTAAACACGTCCCAACATAATATTAACTATCAATAGTGTATTTCTTCAAATGTTTATTTTTTCTCTCTTTTTATTTAATCTCTCTTTTTATTTAAGGTTCTTCCTTTCCTTTTAGCTTTTATTTTATATGTTATTACTATAGATAGATATATATGTATGTTAGTACATGCATATTTAAAGAATGGTAAAGTGGTGTTAAGGATGCGAAATAATAGAATAATAATATGGTTAATAATAGTAATAATAATAATAATTAAAATGAAACAAAATAGAATAATTAGTAGATGTCAAGTATTACCTATACAATTATATTAAATATTATCTTAATAGTGGAGAGAATACAATTACAAGCTAGTTAATATTAACATTAATTAGTACGACCAAGACAATTGGACTGAACCATTACTATAATTTTCTTTATAAGAAAAAAATGAAATATATATGACAATTTTATTGACTAAAAATATTCTTTACTTGATTTACAAACTCAAATCACAAATTAGAATCAATAAATACCAGTTTTCATGAATAGTTTTTTATGATATATGTTAGATTCAATAAATAATAAAAGATATGGTAATGAAAATATAAATAATTATTGAATATGTTTAATCAAATGAAAGCCCAATATGTACACAAATACCTGAACATAAATTGGTCAAAATGACAACTTTTAAATTAATTTTTTTGATAGAGAGAAATAATCAGTTAATTAACTTTTTAGGGATATAACTCAATTAATGGATAAAATTAAAAGAAAAAATGCCCAAAGGTTTTATAAATTGATCTCAATAATCTTTTATGAAATAAAAATTACTGATTTAAAATCCTTTTTCATAAAAACATTCACATATAAGTATCAATTATGACATAGTAAAAGTATTCGAGAATATAAAATATGAGACTATAAAACTCAATAGGACTTATTGGAGAGCCTTGAATGAATGATATAAAACTCAAATATGAGAATTGTAAACATTGAGATTCTTAAGATAGATCATCTCAAAATATTGAAACATGTATTGCTTTTATTAAAACAATTGATAAAATAATTATTAAGTGAAATAAATCAAGAAGGATTGCAAAGACATTATTGATTAAACGATAACATGTAGATAGTAGTTAAGAACATAAATAAAGATGTTACAGAAGTTATATTTTATTTAAAAAAATGTTAATTAGTAATTATTACATTATAAGTAGGATGTAAGTAGGTATATTAGATGACAAGAATACTCTTTTAAAACACTCATTTCCTTAAACATACAAAAGGAATGATATCAATAGAATGAATCTTTATTTATTTAATCCAATAACTTTACTTTTAAGTCTTCATCATATTTTTTTCATTGATATTTATTTTATCACATAAAATAATATTTTTATTAATGTCACAAGAAAATAAAAAAGATATTGAAATGAAAAGTATATATATATATATATATATATATATATGTGTGTGTGTGTGTGTTAGAAGATAATATTGTTTTTATTAATATTAGTATAATTATTGTTTACATAAACCAAATTATGTATATTATTTTAGAAATTATTATTCAATAAATTGTATTATAATTAATTATGAATTGAAAATTAGATTATTGATACAATGATTTTTTTATTATTATCTAAAATAGAATGAAGTAGTCAACTTTTTCCCAATATTTTCCCGAAAAAATTGTGAACGGGACTTAAAGGATTTTTTTTTGTGTGTGCTAAATATAACATTGTTACTAAAACATATGTTTCACTTCTAATTTGTTTGAAGTGTAATGTGTATGTTGGATAAGAAGAGTCAGTTTTAAAGTATTATGAATAAATTAAATAATTACATTTTTTTAAATTACCGAATTGAATAATTTTTGTTTGTACATCTAAATTTTGTATTTTTTATATTTTGACTTCTTTATAATATGTATTTAGTTGCTGATCTCGTGTTATTTAAAAATGACCAAAATTTGATTCATGCCATTGATCAGCTTTATTCAGATAAGTTATCGTCAATTATGTATATTTACTTACGTATATTATTATTATTATTATTATTATTATTATTATTATTATTATTATTAGTTTTTACTTAATTTCTAAATACACAGTACAATAAATCGTAGAGCCGATAAAAAAAAAAGTTGTAGTTTGCAGATTTGAAGCTGCAATAAAGGCTTTTAAGCATAACATAATAGCTTTGCTTAGAAAAATTTTAGTAAGTAGTTGTATGATAAGAAAATATAATTATAAGTTAAAACAAATTATAAATAAATTAAAATAACTTTTCGATAAAACTAATTAATATTGAACAGCTTCTATATTTATAATATATCTGAGTTAATTTTAGTAAATTTAATTCATTTATATTTTATTACACAAATGTTCTAAAAAAAATCATCTGAAAGGAATAAAGCTTGTTGCTTCTTAAAAATAAAGAGACATCAAGATGAACACTAGATTGACAAATCTAAGGTCAAGGTCACAGCTCATTTCTCTAAATTATCAACTTTATTGTAAAAGCTATTATTCTGAACTCTCACTAGTGAGTTATTTTCATTTATAGTAACATTTATTTTAAAAAATATTATAATATTATGTTTACATTATTTATAGTAACATTTGTTTTAAACAAGTACTACAATATGAAATTTACCATTGTAACATTTTTAAACAATGTGAGTAAGGAAATATCACTAAAAATGTTAAATTTATTGCTGATAAAAAAAATAACTAAAAATGTTAAATAATATAGTGATATCCATTTCATTTTCTTAATTTTTAAACATCAAAATATTCAGTTTAATTTCTACCATTAAAATTTCATTTCAAATCTAAATTAATTATGCACAGAAAAGAGAGAAAATTCCTATTATAATATTGGTATTTTGGACACTGGATCAATATGACATAAGGACATAGTGAGAGAAGTTAGATATGTAATTAACTGCATCCACTTATTGGATTAGGGTTTATAGATCGCAATCTCTTATTGGACCCTAATGGCCCATTATCTATTAATCCATTTGTTTTAACGAAAGCCCATTATTAGTTATTAACTAAACCTTCTCTAATAATTAAAAGGCAAAAACTTCCTGCAACCCATTAATTTTGACGCCTACCCCATCACAAACATAAAAATACAAAAATATTCTCATTATTAACTTCTAAAAAAATACTTTTCAGAAATTTTTTAGAAAATATTTTCCAAAACATAAATTTACTTTTCGAAAATATATTTCAATTTTTTTTTAAAATATAAATTTTATATTTTGGAACACTTTTCAGAAATATATACCGGAAACTATTTTTTTAAATATAAAATTTATATTCTAAAAGATGTTTTTTTTTAAATGTATTTCTTAAAAGTGTTTTTTTCAAAACTTATTTTTATATAAAAGATATTTTTGAAATTCTTTTAAAAGTGATAGAATGCAGGTCAGAAGTGATGAGGTACAGGAAATTTTTGCCTAATTAAAAAACTCATTAAATATAATTTTGGGATGTTACAGCGTGGCTATGACAGAAAAAACATAGAGGGAACTTTTCCATATGCATCAATCATGATACGACAGATACAACATTCACAAACTTTTGTAACTTTTTTCTCAATAATTGGTCTGCAACATTCCACTGTCTATTTGTAATGAAAGTTTTTGATCACGCACACACAGTTTCCGTGAATTGAAAATTTGCTACTTGACCCACCTAAATAAAATACTTCTTTTTCATGTGAACTATTATGTAACAAGAAGTTATTTTTTATCATTTTTTTTCTCCTTGACAGCTCTGGATTGATAACAATGGTGGATTATTCATTGTCGAAACTTGATGAATCTGCACATGCTATTCTTTTTACCTCACAAAAATGTTATACAAAGAAGAGATGGTGTACTTGCACCACTTGCATTTACTTTGCCTTTTCCTATTGCAAGGTGAAGATTTGTAGCATTTGAGAATCATTGAACTCACTCACCAAACACATATTGTACCAAGTTGTTTGTTGTAGCTATTATATATAAACTATTATTTTTGGCTTTTGGGTCATAAATGGCTGCCCAAATTATTCCTAAGCTTGACTTATGCTCCAATTCCTGGATCTGGACACCTTATAAAAAACTTCAACCCATTCATGTATTTCAATACTATTTTTGTGATTTTTTTTCTCTCTCTCTTTAATTTGAGTTTATTTTAGGAAAATTAAACGTGTTTAATATAAGCTGGATGTTTAGAATATAATTTTAAATTAAATAAAAAGAAAATTCGTTAAAGAAAAACATATAGTTCCTTTTCTCGCCAACAATAAGAATTTAAAAGAATTGGTGAAATAAATAAAAAATAAAACTTGATATGTCTTATTTTACAATGACAATTGAATTGATGGCGTGTTCTCCACTTGAAATGTATGAAGCAAAAAGGTAATGTTGTATGAAAAATATACACCAATCATAGTTAAGAAATTTTGTATCCCTCTATTTTTCAAGATATATAGATGAATTGCTGAAACAAAAATTACTTTTACTAATATACCAAACAAACCTCAAAGAAAGAACACTCTTTGCAATTGCAAAGCACGTCTACTGAAAAAGCAAGACTTTGGAAACGGCAACATTGACTAAAACTAAAAATCACAGGGAATTACACGGGATTTAAGAAAAATTACTTTTTTTTAATTGAAAATAATAATTTATTTATTAAAAACATTCATGAAATCTTTGACTTTTACTATTTTAAATCACAATAAATATATATATATATATATATATATATATATATATATATATATATATATATATATATATATATATATATGTGCGAGCGCGCTTGTGTATTATATTAATTGAGATTATATAAAGAAATATAACTGATGTTTCTTAAATTTTGTGAACGACTAGAAACAAAAATCACTTTAAAAAAATCAACTTGAAGTATTTTTTTTTTAATTTTTTTAAAATTTATATTAATTAAATATTTTCATATACTGTTTTATAATTTAAAAAAACTATTATTTTAAAACAAATGATTTTTTTTAACAATATAGATAATCTATTTTACTTGTTCACTATTGTTTTAAATATATACTATTCCAATTAATAAAAAAAAGAAAAGTATTATATATTACAGTATAAAATGATTTTGCGTTACAGTTACACAGTCTATAGAATTGTGTCATTAATTTATCTTGATGGAAGTTTCATGACATTACATCAACTAAAAATATATATTATTCAATTGTTGATAATAGTAATAATAATAACCCTTAAACCTTTAACCCTAATTATTTTGTACAATTAATTAGTTAATCAATTCCAGGCATTTTGTTTAATAAATAATAATAAAGAATATCCAACGGTGGGTTTTTGTTTTCCAATTTGCTTTAGAATATGTAAAAGCACTTTTGTTTGTGAGTTGAACACATTTTTGTTTTTTCTTTAACGGTCACCTGCTACGTCTGCTACGTCTTCTATAAGGGAGCGTCGCAACGTAAACCATCGATATTTGATCTCGTACTGTACGTTTTTTATTTTTCATTTTTAATAATAACCCATATCTCTTTTAATTTAATATTTCAATAAAGAAATTTCTACATTCCTTCTGATTTTTTCTTAATTTCTTAACCAGTGTTTTAAGACACTACTCAACCCCATTCGTAATATTATATTATAATTTAACCATTAATGAAGCGTTGAAGATTATTGGAATAATTTACGTTATATTAGTTCAACGGTCATCTAGATGATGTTGCATACTTGACAACAGCTACTTGTTTATTTCTCTCTATCCAAATTTAATTAATTTTTACTTAAAATAATTGTTTATAGATTTTCAAAGAAGAATGCATTTAAATATATATTTTTTACCTTTGAATTTATTTTCTTCTATAATTTATTTTCCAGTCCTCACATTCAATACAATTATTACGTTTTTTTATCCCTCGATATATCCTCAGCTCGATCTAAATGTACATGACTTTTGCAATTTCTAAAAGCACTAGAAATAAAATAAAAACTGAAATAGCAAACAAGAGAAAAAAAAAATTAATCCTAGCTAAAGAACATAATTTTGATAAGACCGTCTATGGTGATCAAAGAAAAGTTACATTGATTTGAGAAAAAAAAAAAAGGTAATTCAATGAAACTTTTAGCTGACATATGAATGGTTAATGATGAGTAACCAATTACATCATGTGTTATACTTTAGAATAATAGTTAGATAAGAATGAGTAATTCTAAATCCTCTAACAATTTCTTCCTCCTACTTTTCTTACTTAATTGGTATAGTAAATAAATAAATATAGATTAAACATTTTATTTTTTCAAGATGTTAAACATTTTTTTATTTAATAATTTTTATAAATATTAAGACGATTTATACAAGAATATAACAGTATTCCATAATAAGAGCTTAACGTGCAATCCATTAAGAAAAACTCTTAAAATATGCCATATTTGAATATTAAACAATACATTAAAAATTGGAGAGTACAAGAGAGAGGAAGAGGTTCACCAAAGGAAAGAAAAATAAGTTTCCGTTCGGCTTGGAATTTGTACATCCTCCAAATAAACAGCCAGCAAACACAAACCAACAAATGAAACATACATAACTGTTACAAGTTATTGAATTAAATAACTTGTTTACACATCATAGAGTTATTAACTTTGCTTCTCATTTTTAATATTTTTAACTGAAGATTTTTCTATTAAATGTCATCAGAATATAATTAACATGTTATTTTTTTTTTCTTTCGGTTCAATAAATTTTACATTTTATTTTTGGTGACCGTTAAGTAACACATTAATTATTATTTTTCTTTTAAACGCGATATAGATGAAAAAAATGATAATTTATTTTATTGACAAACATATACAAAGTCTGAAATTTTATAAGAGAGAAAAAGGTACTTAAGCTTAAATTATAAATGGATAATTTACCCACTCAACACTTAATTGCATAGCTTTCACAAGAAAAATGTTGTTTTACCACTACTTAACCAAACACAAGGATTGTGAGGCAATATATAATAATATAGGAAAACATTATTGTAAGTCAAATTGGGAGGTCAAAGAAGTATCTTGGTTTGGTTGGTATAAGAGAGCACAAGCATTGCAGCAAGCAATCACACCCCTTCCCTTCTCTTCCTCACAAACAATGTCTTCTTCTTTTCTCTTCCCTCAAACTCAATCCACAGTCCTCCCAGACCCTTCAACCTACTTCTCACCAAACCTCCTTTCTTCTCCACTCCCCACAAACTCTTTCTTCCAAAACTTTGTTATCCCAAATGGTACACAGCCTGAGTACTTTCACCCCTACCACATTCAGACCTCAAACTCCTCACTTTCTGCCTCCTACCCTTTTCTCTTCTTTTCAGCAGCTGTGTTGTACCAAGTTTTTGTCCCAGATCTCACCATCTCTGCCTCTCAAACAACCTCGTACGGACAAAACCGTGTAATCTCATCCTACAGCGACCTTGGTGTCACTTTGGATATTCCCTCTTCCAACCTCAGGTTCTTTCTTGTCAGAGGAAGCCCTTTCATAACTGCTTCTGTCACAAAGCCAACCGCTCTTTCCATCACAACAGTCCACACCATAGTTTCTTTGTCTTCCTATGATGACAATACCAAGTTCATCCTTCAGCTTAACAACACTCAGACATGGCTCATTTACACCTCCTCCCCAATCTATCTGAACCATGTTGCTTCCGAGGTTACCTCCAAGCCGTTTTCTGGCATCATTCGTATAGCAGCCTTGCCTGATTCCAACCCCAACAATGTCGCAACTCTTGACAAGTTCAGTTCTTGTTACCCTGTGTCGGGTGATGCAGCACTTAAAAAGCCTTTCCGTTTGGAGTATAAATGGCAAAGGAAAAGGTCAGGGGACTTGCTCATGCTGGCTCACCCTCTTCATGCTAAGCTTCTGTCAAATGACTGTAACGTCACCGTTCTTCACGATTTTAAGTATAGAAGTGTAGACGGTGATCTTGTTGGTGTTGTTGGAGATTCATGGGTGTTGCAAACGGATCCTATTCCTGTGACATGGCATTCTAACAAAGGAATCAATAAAGAGTCGTTTGGTGAAATTGTCTCAGCACTTAATAAGGATGTGAAGGAGTTAAATTCTTCTGCAATATCAACACAGTCATCTTATTTCTACGGGAAGCTTGTTGGAAGGGCTGCAAGGTTAGCCTTGATCGCAGAAGAAGTGTCTTATCCTAAAGTGATTCCCAAGATTACAAAGTTTCTGAAGGAAACCATTGAACCCTGGTTGGATGGAACTTTCAAAGGGAATGCTTTTCTGTATGAAAGAAAATGGCGTGGACTTGTTACTAAACAAGGCTCCACGGATTCAGCTGCTGATTTTGGGTTTGGAGTGTATAACGATCACCATTTTCATTTGGGGTACTTCATTTATGGAATTGCAGTTCTTGCAAAGATTGACCCTTCCTGGGGGAAAAAGTACAAACCGCAAGCTTATTCACTTGTGACAGATTTTATGAACTTGGGCCAGAGATATAACTCAGATTATCCACGCCTAAGGTGTTTTGACCTTTTTAAGTTACACTCTTGGGCTTCAGGGCTGACTGAATTTGAAGATGGAAGGAATCAGGAGAGTACAAGTGAAGCTGTGAATGCGTACTATGCAGCAGCATTGATGGGTCTAGCTTATGGTGATAGCCGTCTTGTTGCTACTGGATCAACACTGTTAGCATTGGAAATTCGTGCAACACAAACATGGTGGCATGTAAAAGCAGAAGACAACTTGTATGCAGAAGAATTTGCAAAAGATAACAGGATAGTGGGTATTCTGTGGGCTATCAAGAGGGACAGTAAGCTATGGTGGGCTACTGCGGAGTGTAGAGAGTGTAGGCTTAGTATTCAAGTTCTACCCTTGTTGCCTGTCACTGAGACTTTGTTCAGTGATGCTGTTTATGCGAAGGAGCTTGTGGAATGGACACTGCCTTCTTTGAAGAACAAAACAAATGTGGAAGGGTGGAAGGGATTCACCTATGCCTTGCAAGGAATTTATGATAAGAGTACAGCATTAAAGAAAATAAGAATGTTGACAGGTTTTGATGATGGAAACTCATTCAGTAATCTCCTGTGGTGGATTCACAGCAGATAAGGGAGAAATGCAAATAAGTTTTTGGACAAGTTCTTGCAATCTTGCTTTTCAATTTGATCCTTGTCGATTTGTTTTGTTCACTGTAATTTAGGAGATTCTACATCTCGTATCAGTTATTTATTGTTAATATGTGAGGAAAATTTAATATTTAACAATTTTCAAGAATTTTATAAACCTTGCAGTTTAGCAGATTTTTCCTACCGTAATTAGAGGTTCAGTTCTCTGTAGCTTTTAACAGAATTTCTAGAGCACACAAAACTCTTTTTATGTTTGGCGTCAAGTGATGTTGAACCTAATTAACAAATGATGTTCAGGCTTCTAAGGAAAACCGAGCAGTTTCAATTTTCAATAGAGTTTTGAAGGTTATTTTAAATGATCCAAAGTGAATGATAAGACAACCTCATAATACTAGTATAAAACTCTTCTGATGTCAAAACCACTCATCAACAAGTTCAAACTGGTTAAACGTTTTGTTACACGAAAAACTGAAGATCTGATATTCATAGAAAAGTAACATTAGACTCAGAATTCATAGAAAAATCTTCACACATTCTTTGTGGTTCACTGGACAACGCTTGAGTCGGTATTGTCAAAATAACAGTTCAAACAAAAATATTAATAATTTATGTAATTGATCCCCATTTAATTTCGGTAAGAAATTCCAAGATTATATTAGCAAGGTAGAAGCCAGAGAGACATGCACAGTTTGTTCAGAATTGGCTCTGCTACCAGAAGTGCTATTGAACGACTCTTACAAAGCCACTGTATCTAGGTGAGACATTGCAGAACTGAGATTCAATGAACAAGTTATAGCTTTCATTAGCAACTTAAGCTCGCTTCCTAATTCAATAATACATAATAAAGAAATGACTGAGACAAATTTTTGGTCTAACAGTGCAAAAACAGAAATTAAGCGTATGTTTAAATTAACTTTATCAGTTCTAAAAACAAACTTAAGTCTGATATCTTATTTCAATCAAAGTAGAACTCTAATTTGATTAATTAGCACCCAAAAAGCATCTTAGATATTATTGCATTTGTGGTCCATTTATGTATCCGAAGAAATCTCTATAAAACGTAAGTCTTATTCTTGTTTGTGTGCACACTTCAAAACTGTAGCATATAACATACTATTTGCAGATCCCAGCACTGACAAATACTACAACATGCATTCCATTTCAATGCACCAACAACAGCCCCCACCACTCCGCAACACACGTTCCCACCAAAGCACCACAAAGCACGTCATGTTGAAAATTTTCCTTCCCCAATCACACTTTTCTCCAGTCATACAAATTGCGTTTATAATACTCTGATACTATTAAGCTTTCTCTCTGCACCACATTTGTCTACTAATGACTAATTCTAATCAAGCATATTTCCCTTTTTTTCCTGTCTTTCTCTCTCTTATACAGAAGACTAAATTGAGATAGTCAATATATAGTTTTGGGATGATACGAGATGTGATTGAAAGAAATTATTCTCTCATTTAGCATTCAACCAAAGGTTCAACCGTGAAAAAAAATAAGATTCTTCAATTCATAAATTTAGGATACCTATTTTGTTATCTAATTCTTTCATTGATCGTTTATCTCATCGATCCTTATGCAAATGAAGTAGTGAAATTTAGCATTTCAAAGTAAAAAAGTGTTGAAAACATTTGCATTTCTCTTGGACCCAATCTGCAAATTTCAAATGTAAAGACATCAAATTGGTTATTTCTTCCTCCAGCTCCATATTTTCGTCCTGCACTCCCATAAATATATAACTAAGTTGCTATTTTCTCCTTCTTGGATTATGTAATTTTAAAAATTAAAAGTATTTTCTGAATTGTGTAATCTAAAAATTAAAAACAACTTTCAACTTACACGATTCAAATAATTTCCAAATTGTGTAATATAAAAATTAAAAATAACAAAATGAAAATTTTCATACTTTAAATATGAATGAATCATTAACTTCACTAGAAAGTTGCAATACGCACCCCTATTTTCAAGTTGCACCCTATAAAATTTGAAATTTAAATTTACACTAAACCAAAATAAATTATCTACTGTAGACATTCAGTTTCAGAAATATATTTTAAAATAAAAAATTCAAAATATATTTACTTTTTATATATAAAAAATTTACAAATTTATATTTTAAAATGTATAAATTAAATTACATTTTAGAAACATATTTTATATTATAAACTGTACAATTCACAGTGTCAGTATATAATCTAGAATATAAATTTGGATAGAGCAAATTAGAATTTCAAATTTATAAGGCGGCGGCTTCAGAGTATGGAGTTACAGAATACATCACTTCACATGCACGTCTTTCAAGCATGGTCACCGTGGCCTATTATGAAAATTGTATTTTAAGGCATTTATAAGCATCTCCATCACCATTATTTATAAGAAGAAGCACTCCATGGGAGCAAAATAAACATTCATAGATTCTTAATCTAGACTCAGTTTCTTAGTTGGATGGTTTTCTTTTTTCTTTAGAGGATAACCTAATTTTGCTTCAATTTTGAGACATATCCGTGTTCATTGAAGGGAGAATGTTACTTAGATAGCCAGCCAAACGTTTTGGTGATAATAAAACAGCAGAATGAGATTAAGATATAGTTTGATACCCTGCGTGTTTTATGATTTTGTCCACTTTGAAGAGTGCACCACAAGAATGTTGGCCAGACATACTTCAACAAGACATGTATGTAGTAATGCATGTGATAATAATATATAATAGTAAGTTGATTACATTTTCTAATAATTATCTTAACATCCATTTCAATAATAACTTCTAATTGATTTAACTTGTAAGAAAATTCATTAGTAATGCATGCTACATTCGTGAAATCAAACAATATGAAGTATGATATAATATGTAACAAGAACTTGCCACAAGGGAAGAAGAAGAAAAAAAAAAATTTAAGTACTTCAGGTGGAAGGAAACTAACAGATATTAGAAAAATGAAAACAAGCCAAGATCATTGTCCCCTCCCGTTCTAATTCATAAGAACAAAGGGGAAGAATAGCTTAATAAGAAATCAGATTCCTTAATAATAATATATTATCTATGATTTGAAAGGATGAACTGAACTTGAACATAGCATGCAGATTAGAAGTCAAGGTGAGTTCAAGAGTGAACATAGGAATCAATTGAGTAAAAAATTGATGACTCATGATTGGTTGGTTCTTTCTCTTGGCCTCACAAAATGCTTGGACTAACAACAATATGCTTCAATGGATTTGCCACGTCACCACCACCAGCATGCTTAACAAACTCTGAAGGGGTGAGAAAACTGCCATGGCAAACACACACTATTCTCACCTCCTCACCTTTCCCATACCGGTAAAGAAAACCTTCTACTCTTCTTCCATTAGGACCATCACCTTTTGTGGAGACACAGGGCATGTCTTCCAACAGATTCCTCACAATGTCTTTGGTTCTGTTCTGGGGTAGTGAATGCTTGTTAGATTGACTTCTCATAGCCACTGCAGCAGCATTCTTGGCAACTGAAGATTTCAGCTCACTGTCTGGCAACAAGTTGGCACCAGTAGGGCTTCTAACATCCATTGGTGTTGGTCCTGAAGTATACCAAAAAAGGGTTGCAAAATAGTTTAAGATACCAAAAATGGATTTGCAGACAGACTAGCAACTAGATCACAAAAGTGTTGATTGATCAACTTATGTGATAGAGCATGATCAATAGAGAACAGAGCATTTCATGAAATACAATACTTTTGTGATTTCAAGGCATTCAATTGCTTTGAGACATATAAACTTGAGCAACCATTCATATACCTTGGTTGCTAGAAAGTAAATGATGAATCAAGATGAGTGAAAAAAGTGTAGATGTGTCCACATAATATCCTTGTAAGGACTTCAAAATAAAACAACGAAAACTCAGGTCCAAATTCAAGTCAGACACTTTGGTGGCACGATATCAGAAGGGGGAAACTGCAAATGGAAAACTAGTCAAGTGAAAAAACAATTATGTAAGCATACCTTTGAAATAGAGTTAACTGCTCCCTCTAATGTTGTTGTTAAGGTTAAACTATGAAAGCAAATTCTTTTAAATTTTTTGCCACAATTTAGTTTACTATTGCCAAACCTTATATACAGACAGAAGCTGAAAATGGATTCTGATAAAATGAACTTCATAAATATTTTAATAGATTAAGTAATATTTTCAGTAAAATGTCAAATTCAATACATAGATCTTAAAGCTTACATTTACTACAGAGTAGCCATCACTGGATTTTCCAAAGGAGAACTCACAACCAACAGGATTCGGTTCTGAGTCAGATTCCAATGGAAGTAAAGGGTAATGGTATTTGCTCGAAATTAATGAGAGCATTACAAGAAAAATGACTATTAATTTTTTCAACATTCATGTTCTCCCACTTTCTTTGACACACAAGGATACGAAAGTTAGGAAGTATTTTTGGAATAGTTAGGAGGAGTTCCAGGTTTTGGAGTCTTTCTCAGCATAAAGAGTGTCAGCCCAAGGTATGCACAGAGGACCACCACGGTGAAGTACTAGCCACTTGGATGAGTCTAAGAATGCAAACAACTACCAAACCAATTAAAGGCCACATTCAGCTTAAACAATAATCCTCCTGCGTAACTAGTTGGGTTGTTACAAAAATTAACTAGCAAATGCAAAATTGAATTAAGACAAAACTCTGACTAATTTTTCTGACACAGAAGACATGTTCTGACATCTGCATAAAAAAACTCACTCATCTTGATCAACACTCCATGCAACCAATTAGCATCTATTAAAAAACAGTAATTCCAATTTTCATTTAAGAGTTGAAAAGTTAACCCCAGCCAGAGGCTGACTTCTCCCAATTTCACTTTTTTTGGTAAAAAATGACAAACCCGATATCATAACCTAGGACAATCACGCCACTAGGGGGCCCTAGCAGGTCTCGCCCTAGGGGTGAAAAGTTAAAAAATAAAAAAACAGCAAAAAATAATTTCACTTTTTTTCCTGCTTGGTTGATGACTAAGATCCCAAAAGGAAAAACAACAGAAAAAAAAAATGGAAAAGGACTAAAACCAGAACAGTGAAAGAAAGCAAGCAAATGCGAAAACAAATATCCATTACCCCTTGAAAAAAAAAAAAGTGTAAAATAAAAAATAGCAATTAATAATTATTACCTTGACCTTGAAGAGACTCAACTTCTGAGGTTCCCGAAGAACCAATGGAACCCTGCGAAGGCGACGGAGGCGCCAACACTACTCCACCCTTCTCCTTCTTCTCTTTCTCACTGTCCCCATTCAAACCGAGTCCACACACGCGTGTGGTCAACGACACGGTTCTCCCCAAGGGTGCACCCTCAGGGTAAGCCCCTGCACCTTGTTCCACAGGATTATGCCCTTCAGACCCAACCCTTTGTTGTTGTTGCTGCTGTTCTCTGAGAGCCTTCAAATTCCTCTGCTTCTCGGAGCGCTTCCTCCTTGCCTCCATGCGGCGCAGCGTCTGCAACTCCTTCCTCTTCCGCCACTGCTCCTCCGTCTCCGTCGGCAGCGAGCACGTCCTCACCAGAGGCCCCGTGCACCCCACCGCAGCGTACCCCATCTCCTCGTCCCTCACGAACTCCGGAATCGACGTCGTTCTTTTAATCTTCTTCGCAGTGGGGTCCACCCCAAATCGACCGTTCATAGAAAGTCCGAGACTTAGCTCCAACTCTTCTTCTTCCTCTAACTTGACCGCCGGCACAGGCAAATTCTGATGATTAACATAGTAGCTGTGATGATTGTTCACTCCCATGAAGCTTCTCAACAGATCTCGCGGCAAATTGTTCATTGGAGATTGTGCTGTTGTTGTGGGTGTTGAAGAAATATAATGATGGTTGGTGCGAGTGTTGTCTCTGTCTTGAACTTGTACCATTGAAAGAAACTAAGAGACAGACAGAGAGAGAAAGAGAGAAAGACCAAAAACCTGGAAAGAAGGTGAATTTGGAGGTGGTGTCTATGTGGGTAACGGAAGATGATTCATGGTGAAACCGACCAATTCATACGTTTTCTGTTTGAAAGAAAAAGAAAAATATTGCATTTCTACATTTGCTGAGTGTGTTGTTGAGAAGGGGAAAACAAGAGGATTAATGAGATAAACGTAAAAGAAAAAAAGAAGAGTGAAAAGTGTGAAATGACGAGAATGGGTTAAGGGATAAGGAGGCGACACGTGGGGAGGGGAGGGAGAGTTTGGAGGAACACGTGGCAATAAGAGAGAGTGGTGAGGTGGCGCGTACGAGGCAATTGTGTTGTTGGGTTGTGTTTGTCTTGTGAGAAAGGAGAGGTGGGAGAGAAGAATTGATTAGGAAAGATTGTTACAGTTTTCGATGTACACGTGTCGCTATAAGGGTGAGAGTGAACGAGACGAACCACACGTGATGTAATGAGAATGTGACACATATACTGGTTACAATGAAAACTACAATACAAGATAACGTCCATACCCACACAACACCCAGCTAGCACTCACTCATTCTTCTTTTCCTTTAAAGGAAAAACAAATATATATTTTATTTTATCTATTCACATGACTGAATCAATCCCAGATTTTATGTAACATATCCCTATCTCATTCTATTTTTTCTACACTTCTTTATCTTTTAATCACTGCTACACCCCAGTATTTTATATTCTAGTAAATCATATTTTTATATCAGTTTATCAAATGGGTATTTCAATAACTATTTTCAGTTTTTCAATTTGAGGTTAAAGTGTATAGGAATAAACAGACTGAGAGTTTAACATCATGGAGCCTACAAGCAGACAGTGAACAACGAATGATCAACACATGTGCTCCTGTCATTCATGTTTCGATCCTTTTCAATAAAATATATTTATGAACCTTTTTTCATTTATAGTTTTGCCTTATTTTTTAATTCAAAAATATATTTTCTTTTCTTTCTTGTAACACATAGTTTGATCATTACTCTGAATAGGTGATTCGTACCTTCATGCCCCACCAGTTTATTGAATTGTTTCAAGTTAATTTTGTGCCTAAGTCAAACAATAACAACAATTTGATTGAGGTGAACTTGTTTTCTTTTCCTGTACACAACCAACTAGTGTTCAATTGAATGCTGAATCATCACACACTTTCATCGGTTATAGCACCTTTCTCCGCAAATGCATGTTCTTGCGTCTTTGGTTTTTTCTCAAGTACGTTTTCGATACTCTTTCAAGTTAAAAACCCTCTGTTCTCAGACACGACAATCTTTTGGAACAGTTTCTTTTGGCTTTTAGGTCATTCATTTCAATTACCTCTGCACCACTCTTTCTCTCTCAGTCTTTCTCTCCCAACATCTAACCTAAGGACTGTTTGCCTTCTAGTTAATAAACTATGGTTCCATATAACCAAAAAAGTAATTTTTTACTTTGGTTCAGTTTGTTTTTCGAGCCTTTGCTTACAACAATAAATCAATCATGGTTATATCGAAGTATATATTATTTTAAATAGAACTAATCGGAGTATGATTGGATAACCAACCTTTCATTTCTTGAAAAAGTACACTCAATTAGAAATATGCTTGGCACAAAAACCTATCCAAACGTATCTTTATAAAATTTAAATATTTTGATGAAAATAAACGCAGAACTTTCTTACAAACACGTGTAATATATAATATAATTTGTAAATATTTTATATACATTTTAATATTTTCAAGAACGAAAAAAAAAATAATCAAGAAACAAATACAGCTTTTCCTAAACTCAAAGGCCACCCAAACTTTCTGTTAGCATCCAATGTCTTGAAACTTGAAAGCATGCAGCTCAAGTTCAAAACCCCCTAAAAGATGATGAATTTTCATTAAAAATATCCTTTAAAATAGTTAGTTTTAATTTGTGTATGTTAAATATTTTATGAATTTTGTTTCAGATGGAGTATGAGTATTTATCGTTCACATGCCAAATTTGGTTAATTTACCTATTCGACAAAACTCACATGTTTCACATTTCAGCATCTGTACTATTGTATGTATATATTCATTTTGACAACATAAAAAACAAAATAGATGATAATCAAAATTTAATTATATTTTATTTTTTTACTGTATACAATAAAAAAATATTTTTATTTATTAAATTCTTATTGAAACAATTAATTTTGAAAACAACCACTTCATAATCACATCTTTTCCTCTTTTTTCTATTATTCTCTTACCCAATTCCTTTTTATTCCTCTCAATCAAACCATTTTTAAAATGATTTTATTCTTCATAAACTTGTCTCTTATTTTATTCATTCTTTCTCGTACCAGACAAAGTATTAGTGATTCTTTTAACCAATAGCTATGAATTTAATCAATCCTTTATCTTACTTTGCTTGCTTTGTATATATTCGATTATTTTTTTCCCGTCATGGCATGGTTCTATTACTATTATTTTGAATGATTATAACGACCAGCATAAAGTATAGATAATTCTATTGAAGGTTCTATTTGAGTGAAATATATAATATCTTGAAAGTAATTGTTTCCAGGAATTTGCAGTACTAGAGAACATAGTTGAAATGGAATAACAAAATATAATAAGGTGCGGTCAATTTAGGGTTTGTGTGAGAAGTTGTAGAAAGCTGTCTTTACATTTATGTCCTCGTAAATTAGCAATGAGATCACATAAACATGTATAGATTGAATGATTTTGTTAAAAAAGGAGGAAATAGAAAAAGAAAATTGGGAGGAGCAAGTTGTGTGAGGTAGGGAATCGTGGAGCGTACGTTAGAAGAGGATGATTAAGATCGGAGGGCGGAGAATGGTTGGGACAGACAGAAACTAAGGAATCTCCGGACAACACGGCAGCAGATGAGATATTGAGATCCGGCGGTGGGGCCCAGCACAGAGGCCAACTTGCACTTTTCCTTTTCTGGGTCGAGCGGGTGAGTGACACGCGTCCCTGCACGGTTGGGAAGAGGAGCAAGTTGCAGAAAGCGTGTGACGTGGCTAACGTGAATGTGGTGAAAAAAGCGTAGGTTGTGTCAGACTGAGGTGACTGGTGGAGCAGAGTTATTAGCCTCTGCAACGCAACCACCCATCTCTATTCGACACGTGTCTCCTTCTCCTTCCTTCCAAACTCACACTCTCTCTCTCCCACGTTTTTTCCTATTACCACTGCTGCTGCAACAACATTCAATCACACAAAAATTTTCATTTTCTTCTTTGATAGTCATAACACACATGATCAAACAAACTATTCGACAAAACCATTATCACCTTCTTAGTTAAAATCAAATACCTGCTTCCAGACAAATTTAATGTGAAGGAAATTGAAAACATGCTCTCTTTTTTTTTTTTGTCACTTTTTCTTATTTTTAATTATCGAATTTCAATCTTAGTGTACGCTTTTTATTTCAAAGATTCGGACATAAAACATTATTCATAGAATTCAAAGTCAGTTCCGCACAAACCGATACTGGCTTTTCTTTATATCAACCCAAGTAGATATGATGCGTGTGAAAATAATTTTTAGTTTTATCGAACATTTTTAGAAGTCTTATTTATTCAATAAACACTATTAAATAATTTATTTATATTTGTGTGGTCGCGTCATGTAAAAATTATTTAAAGGTCAAATAACTAACTTTGTAATTCAACAGGTAAGATATTATAAATTTAGTCCTCAAAAAATGAAATATTGATGAGTTTCTAAATATGTTAAAAACTTGTTAAAATATAATTCTAAAAACCATATAGTAGATAAATCAAGATCTATTTTATCATAAAATTGATATTATTTTACTAAATTAGAGTTTAAATTTTTTTTAAGATTAGATTGGTAGTGTTTGGCATATTTAACGATCAGATTAGGAAATAAACAGCTTTAAAAAAGTGATTATAGTACCATTTTACCACTTTATTGTCTTCATCCTTTACCAATATAATATTAACCGTTCTCACTTCTTTGTTCAACCAGCTTCCATTTATTTCTTCCTCTATAGCATCTTCCAAACAGACAGCACAACATATAAAACATCTAGAACAAAAATTGAAACTACTACTACTAATAATAATAATAATAACCCTGTTAGAATTAAAATCTGAAATTGGATGTAAGATTGTTGCATGATAGCAACGAATAAAAAAAGGAGTGATGGTTAACCTAATGTGAATTGCAGTCATTTAAATTTTTAAAAAGAAAAGAGTATACCTATTCCTGATCACTAATAACTCACTAGGATGAAAGCAATAAGAACTAGAAATACTACAACTGTGCAAATGCAGTGAAAGAAAGATGAGAAAGGTGGGAAGATAATTCCAAGAATTTGCATGCTTGTAACTGACCAAAAAAACGGTTTTCAGTTGGAAACGGTATTCTGTTTTGGTCCGCTTGAGCGCCCACCTCTCCCTCTCCCTTGGTGATAGCCTTCACCATGAGCGCGACCTCTACCAGAAAAGTCACCACCTCGGCTTCCATAATCATTTCGACCGTATCCCCAACCGCCGCCGTAGTTCCCACGGCCCCTGAAAGACTCGTTTCGTAACCCACCCCTACCCGGTGGGATCCTAGGTCTTCCAGTATTGCTCATGCCACTGCCAACTGAAACACAACAAAAAGAATTAGAATTGTGAACTACAATGGAACTGTTTTTAATATAAAAAGTAGTTAATTCACTCATAATAGTTATTAAGGTTCAAATTACCTCGAGTAGTGGTTCTCTTTATCTCGACTACAGCTTGACGCCCCCCAATAGGAATAGGTGAAGCCTGACAAAATAAACTGTCTTAAATAATGCTCAAAGATCTCAAGATTTTTGGAGCAAGTAATGTCTGAAGTTCCAAGTGTTCTCTACCAGCCAGAAAGGGGGTGTTGAAAGTTTAAGAAATAAGATGAATTGTTTAGCATTACATTGGGAGATCTTCAGTTTGGACAACATTTTAACCCCTTCTCCAGGATAACAGTGTCAATGAAAAATTCCATTCGTACTGAGATGAATTTCAACATACAGCAGCATGCGCGTACAGTTTAGGAAATAAAATCAAACTTTAAAAACTTCAAGATTTTTATTTTTAGAGTGTGATCGACTTCGTTTTAATTTCTAATTTGGTGGATCTACAAATTAAGAGTATTATAGCCCTTCCCTAGACATGCACAGTCCTACAATTGTCTAAGCTATGATACATTTTCGCAAATTTGTGACTCTTCCACAAAATATAAAAATTGTTGCAGGTTTTATTTGTTATGCACGTCTTACACACTCGACAAATATTCATAATGTTTATGAACATACTAAATCCAAAGCACAATAGAAGACAAATTAATTAGATGCCAAATCAAAACACATGAAGATGGAAAGAAACCCAAGGACACGAAACCAGGGTATTACTAGACAGTACTGGCGTAGCACACAGATTAAAGAGCTGTCATTGTTTTAAAGAATTATGTACAATAGAGCAGCGCAGCGGCAAGGAGCTGTCCTTTGCCCACTACAGGTGCTGCTATAGCGGAGCAGTTCAGTGTAGTGGCCATAGACCAAATAGTGGGATAAATGGCGACACTATTTGTTGATTCTAAAAAGGAAGTTAGAACACAAGCATTAGGGCTTTTCTGGAGGGCTATTTTTGGGAATTTAATTTTCCAAAATTGAAACTTATAGATGTAATAATAGTGAAAATGATAAAGACTTGGATTTAGAAGATCATACTCATAATTCCAATATAGGACATTTATAAATTATATATACAACTGCATCCAAGTTCCAACTTGAAATTACTCCCATTTTCAAGCAGCTTCAACATAATGAATATAATTAACTAGTATGCTTAAAAGCCAAAATTCTAGAAATCTAAGCTATCCACTGATGTAATGAGGACGATACCTGAATCGCACTATTCATAGAATTTATAGATAGGAACTCAACAAAGCCAAAACAGTATCCCTGCTGCTGCAAAGACAAATAAAGTGTTTCCAACAACACTGCATTAGAACTGAAGAAAAGGAAAAAAGACAATTTGAAAGCCTCTTAACCTGATAATTACCTTGTTATTTCTGACTTGGATGCCTTCCGCCTTGATGGGTCCAAATTTCTTAAACTCCATTTCTAACTGACCAACCGTCACATTTAAAGGTAAATTTCTAATATAAATGGAGTGTCCTTCAACTGTTGGCAGAGTTTGTTTATCAGAAAGAAGCACAAATATGTTTTAAGAAAAATAAATGGCTGAGTTGCAAACAGAGAACTTAATGACTTTACCAAATTAAATCATGAGTTTAAAATTCATTTTGTCCAAAACTTTCAAAGACAAAACATAGCATGACATATGTGAAAATTGAAACAAATAACATGTACCTTCCTCGTGAGCATCACTACTTTCAGGGTCGTTAACACTATCCAAAGCTGTTTCAGGCACTTCATTAGATTCTACTGACTCAACTACCAGGCGCACAGTTTTGTTAGGCCCTGACTTTAGCGTATTAGTAGGCACATAAACTTTAGTTGGTCCCGAACTCCCTTTTTGGACTTTCACCTAACAACAAATCTAATAAGCTTCAAACATTGAATAATAACAGTGGTTGTAAGTGAAATATTTGTAGCAATACTTACAATTGATGCATAAGACTGCTTTGGAGCATCTTCCTGGGCTAAAGAAGCCACTTCTGTGGCCTGAGAATCATCATTGCCATTTGACTGAAAATGGGATTCTACATTGTCTTCATTTTCAGCAGCTATCTGTCTCTCGTGAAGATTAGATGGAGCATAAGCATTATCCACAACAATTTGACCCTTGTTCACAAGAGAATTTGTGGGGTCTGGGGCGGGAGAATCAGCAACATGACTGGATTCTGTAAAGAAATAAGAACAGCATGAATACAACTCTTGAATAAACTCGTTACAAATTTTTTAATTATAATCTTGCCTGGTTCTGGGGTTATTTTAACAGCAGCTGCATCACCATCTCCACTAACGGGAGGCAGTTCTGATGGTTCGTCATCTTCTACATACCTAAAAACATCATTAAGAACAAAATAGCCATTGTCTTGTGGAGCAAGAAAGAACGACTGTGCAAATTTTCTTCTCATGTTATCCTTGCCAGTCAAGCATCCAGTCACCAGCACAGTTACTCCTTCCTTGTATGACTTTTGAGCATCTGCAGTCTTTATCTCTGCTTTAAATTCCTTGAAATTTAGTGAAAGAATCTTCTCATTAATGCCCTGCACCATAAACACATACACTTAGCGATTGGCAGAAAGCTTGTAATATATCCACTAAACATTTACAGAAGCACCATAAATCCAAATGAATAATGTTTCATCCTTCTAAGCACTGTAAAACACAGGAAAATATAAGTATAACCCATCAGCTGCTTGAAGAATATAATATGAATATGCAGGGGGTGGTGAAAAAAGAATTAGCAATACATTAAAGTCTAGTAGACAATATGAACATACAGCAGTTTATTTAACTAGCAACTCAACAGCAATGAACAATAATAGATATCAAAAGGTGGAATTACATTATATTTACTATGTTTCTTATAATAAGGCACCAGAGGAAACATTTCTAGGAATTACAAGTTACAGAGGAACCAGTTTTGTATCAAAAAACTTACTTTCATGGTTGTAACTGATGTCATCACGCCATTGGAATCAGGACGACTTATCACACTAGAGTCCTGGTAAAACCGATAGACCAAATCTGGTGAATGGTGAAGAATGTGGTAATATTGTTCAACAAATGCATTACCGACAACTTGGGCACTGGGAGTAGTTGGAGGAGTAGCTGTATGCAATGCCATCTGTCAAAAACCAGTTTGATCAAAATTTGGAACTCGAGCAAATCTAGATACAAAAAAATTAAAAAACAAGGCAAGTATTTCTATTTAGTTCTAAATGATCTCTCCAAAATAATTGTTTTTGGACAAAACGCAGTGGTATCATTTGATCCAAGTAATTGATCTCACCTAGTGAGAAAATGTTCATTGTTGTTGTAGAGAACAGATATTAGTTCTTTCAGAGAAAAATAATCCATATCTTCAAAGTTCAACATGTATTAACGATAAAATAAACTAACAAATCTCAGCTAGGCATAGCATCACCAAGATCAACATGTCAAGATATTCAATACCACAAAGAGAGGTATATCAGAAATATGAACCATGTAATTGCTGTATAGGTGCATATAATATTCCTAGATTGTTTTTGCATGACATGTCAGAGCAAGTAAATGAGGCAAATTGAGACAAAAAGGAAAGCAAGGGTAACTATTAGAAGATGAAACCTGACTTATAAGACATAGGCTAGCTAGATTAAAGCTGAGGGGATTTGAATACTAGAAGCAGTCCTTGAGTTAAGCTTCTTGATTTTACCAAGTTGGAGGCATAAAAAATTCCACTTAGTTAGACTCGTTATGCTTCAGTAACTGACTCTGATTATTAACCCTCAATTTTATGACCACTTAAGAAACTTACAGTAGTAAGAAACAAGCAGCGTGCATATAATCTATAAGCAGTCTTCCCTACAAGACTGAATGCAAGAAAAGGAACACAGTTAACGCAGACGCATAACACTGATGGAAATTGGTCTTGACTAATCAATAGTGAACAAAAAAGGTTCAAAAATAAAATAAAATAGCTAGTGTCCACTCCCTCACAAGAGAGACTTGTGAGAAACTAAGAAAAAGAATATAACTAAGAGAAAAGGCACCATATAAAACGACAACAAAACACCCACATTCTCAAAATGAAGTGGGATCAACTTAATTTATCATGAAACCAAATTCATACATTCCAAACGAAAAACAATAATCAAAGAACCTAGTTGTATTACCGTACATGCCTCAGCAGATTATCCCAGATCCAACGAGAAACAAAAACCTCAAATCTAAACCCTAACCCGAACTCACAGCACGAAACAAACAACCTCCATTTGAACTGCCAAACGAATCAATCATTACCCACAACGAAAAATCCAAACTTGGACAAAAAGAACAAAATTCCAAAAAGGAACTCATTTCACTTCAGCCAACAATAGCATCGCACAATCACTACGCCGCAAACAATGTATGATCAATACTGAGAGAGAGAGAGAGAAACGATGTCATTGTCGGACCGCTAACGTAAGAATGACCCATTTGCGAAGATTAAGGAATCGGTAAAAGGGAATGAGAAAAAAAAAGTTGTGAAAAACGACGGAGACCCAATTGCGAGGAGAATGAGAAGAGAGAATGTGGAGTACCTGGGAATGTGGTGGTCGCGGAGAAGGGTGTGATGGTGAAGATGATGGCACAGTGAGAGAGTGATGCGAAGTGCAGAAGGAAGCAAGCAACAGGAAGAGTTTGCGCACGGCAAAAAAAAAAAAAAAAA